>CEUO01039973.1_pt1 | contig 49913 bp, 30 predicted proteins | sample 531391 | NCBI WGS metagenome assembly CEUO01 (sample SAMEA2622799, study PRJEB7988) | marine metagenome | isolation source: saline water (ENVO:00002010), including
ACTAGCGAATGTTGCGGGCGGGTCACCACTAAATGTTCCCCACCTTGATACACCGGAAAAAGGAGTATTGCTAAATGAGCCACCTGTTACCCTACCGGATAAATTAGGTAATCCCCCTATTGATGTTTTTAATTTACAAGTGCCGGGAAAATCAGAAAAAGTCGCTTTACACACAAACCAATATATATCTCCGCCCGTAACAGTAGGACTTGATATTGAAGTTATATTCTTATATCCGGTTGTCGAAACATCAACATCTGTTTTACGAAGAATAGCCGTTTGCCCGCTACAGTCGCCATTAGCATCACTTGGATAAATTGCTACTGCTATTTCATCTCCCGAAGCACCCGCTGTTCCTACTTGTAATTCAATAGAGGCTAATGTTCCGTCTTTCGGCATAACAAAGGGATAAGCGTACCATGCGTTACTTTGCATAAAAAAATTCATAGTGTAACCTGTTGATTGCCCATCCACACCAAAAGCACCGTAAGATTTGTGAAATGAATGGTCATAGTTTGCATCCATATCTATCGTTTTATAACCGGGTGGGTCGCCAGCAGAAGCCCCCGCATCTTGCATTGTTCCATCGCTTTTCAATTGTCTAAACGGTTGTCTTCCCATATCTAATCACCTCATGGATGCAAAGTAGCGTGTATCGAACCCGCTAATGTTGCTGTTGAACCTTGTGTATTTTGGAATCGTATCAAAATTCTGCTTCCTACCGGAACATAAGTTGCATCTAAAGCCCCAATAGCCGCCGCACCATCATATATTTGCCCGTAAGTAGTATAATTCACGGTTGTTCCATCGAAATGAGCAACAATCATTTCTGTTTGAACCTCATTATTTGTTGAATCTGTAATATGCACACTTGCAGTTATCGCTTTATGGTCTGCACTTGCTACTTCTATTAAACTCAAATAAGAATTGTTAGCAGTTGATGTCCCGCTAACTACTGCACCTGTTTGCGATACACCCATTAAAGTCATTTTAGCACCTGCTTGTGCATCAGACTCTAATTGCATTACTTCTGTTTGTGTCCCATTAGCAAATATTCTAAATTCAAGAGAGCCATCGTTTGAACCGCTTGTTACATTATCTGCTACTGCTTGGATTCTCGCATAACCTCTTTCACCGCCTACCGAATCTTCTCCATTAAAACCAATAGAACCTATAGCATCACCATCAGCAGGAGAATCTGTATTTCTATACATTTTAAGAACAGGCCCATTATTAGCATCACTATCACCATCAACCAACATTAGAGTTGGGCCTGTATCTGAGCCTTCTGTTTCATCTCTTGTTACTGTTAATTTTCCTGTTGTTATGCCGCTTGGATTGTATGTAGTATCTCCGATTTGTACTTTACCCGAACCATTAGGTTCTAGCACTATATTACCATTAGATACTGATGTTATTTTATTCCCATTAACATCTAAATTCCCACCTAATTGTGGAGTTGTATCATCCACAACATCGGAAATACCACCACCACTACCGCTAGAAGCCGCAGTTAATCTTCCTTGAGCATCAACTGTAATACTTGCATTTGTGTAAGAACCCGCAGTAACAGCAGTATCGGCTAAATTTATTGAACCCGAAGAAGTTACTGTTCCGCTTAATCCTGTACCACCGGAAACAGAAGTTACTGTCCCTGTTGTGGTTGAATAACTATAACTCTCAATTTTTTCTTTAATAGCGCCGGAAGACATTATGTGGTCGTCTGTATCAACAAACTCGCTTCCTATGTCTATATCGTCAAAAGTATGCCCACCGAGGGTTATACCTTCTGTTACTACAAGTCCATTTTTTACTATAAAATCCTTCTTTGTTGCCAAATTATCACCATGATTTCACTATCCATCATTTGATTAGAAGTGTGTTTACCACACTGTAAGAGTATGTCCCTGTAGAAGCCGGAGTAAATTGCAGGTCAATTGTAGAAGTACCCTTTACTGCATCAATTGTACCTAAATCACTAGCGGCTGTTGTAATGTACGCATAAGTTGTTAAGAAAATATTAGCGGAAGCCGCTGGAGCAGAAGCACCCTCGTATGTAACTAAAACTTCCATACAATCTGTATCAGTCCCATCGCTAACTTGAACTATGAATTTAGCAGTTCTATATGTCCCGAATGCATAGTTAGCAATATCATAAGCGGTACTTCCTGTCCAAGATTGACCAGTTGCTTCTGAAACGTCCATTATGGCTACTACTGTGGCCGAATCTGCGGCGGAATTAGCACCACCAGTCAATTGTAAACCGTCTGCTTCAAGAGCACCAGTAGCGGTTAAATCTCGCAAATCGCCTATGTCTTTGTTAGAGTCAACAACTAATGCCTTACTAGCCGTTACAGTACCGGCTGTGACTCCATCTAAAACATTCAGTTCAGCAGCAGAAATTGTGTTTGTACCGTTGTTAAGACTCAAAGTGCCTGTACCTTCTATGTTTCCTGAAACATCCAAACTTGTACCTACAATACTTCCACCAGTCAAAGTCCCTGTAGTAGAGATTGCTGATGAGCCAGTGTTTATTGTACCAAAGCCGGAAGTAATACTACCGCTGTTTAAAGCCCCAACTGTTGTTAGAGAAGATGTTGTAACTCCGCTTCCTAATGTTGAGGCAGACAAAACACTAGTGTTGTTTATTTTGAATACCTTTCCTGTAACTAAATTCCAATGCTCACTACTTGTCCAGTTATCATTTGAGTTATCCCAAGTAATTGTGTGGTCAGTTGAACCCTTTAGAGTAATACCACCACCATCGGCAGTTGAGTCACTAGGAGAAGCAACTGTTCCTAATTCTATATTCTTATCATCAACTTGTAAAGTAGTAGAATTCACTGTTGTAGTAGTTCCATCTACTGTTAAATTTCCTGTTACGGTTAGATTATCGTTAATTGTTACTTCAGATGTAGTATGACCTATAGAAATTGGAACTCCACTTGTTGCTGTACCGATTGTAATTCCATTTGTGGTGTTTGAGTTATCTATGTTTAGAGAAGTGGTCGCATCAAGAGAAATTGTAGCACCATCAACTGTTAGATTGTTGTTGAGGTCTGTTGCACCACTTACAGTAAGACCTGTGAGAGTTCCAACTGCTGTAATTTGGCTGCTTTGGTCTGCATCCACAGCAATTACAGCGTTAGTTGCAGTAAGACCAGCACCAGCCAATAGTGTAGCAATTCTATCTACTGTTGTTTTTCGGTTGGTTCCACCTGCACCATCATCTACTATGAATAAATCACCTGACGCAAGCCCCCCACCAATGTCGGTCATTCCGTCAATGTCCAAAGAGAAAGTTAAGTCGTAAGGGTCTCCGTCAGAGCCCGTTGATACATCAGTCCAGTTAATTTCTATTCCATCCCCATCAATGAACTTCACTTCTTTATTTTCATCAATTGTGACTTCTGTACCGTCTCCATCCTCTAAAACGAAACCGCTTCCCATTCCGTCTGCGCCACCTGCGGCGGCTATCCAAGTCATTACTCCGCCTGTTGTAGAAGAAAGTACGTATCCGTTGGAAGCAGGACCAGCAGGTGGTAATGTGTAACTTACAGAAGCGGAAGACGAACCGCTAGCCTTGATTTTTGTAGTTTGAGAATTGTTGTTAAATTCCAATGTCGCTCCGTCTTTAGACAAACTAGCATTACCGCTTGTATCTAAATCAAAAATTGTTTGAGCATCGAATATAGCGGCGTTGTTTTCGGGGTCATCGTCAAAATTTGTATTTTTATATCCTATACTAAAAGTGCCGCCTGATTTCCTACCAATCGCCCAATGCTCACCGTTACTTGCACCATCACCTATAGAAAACACAACACTTTGATGAGTAGCAGAAGCATTCTCATTATTATCTAAAATGAAAGTATTAGTAAGTCCGGCATAAGGAGTCACTGTCCCGTTAATATCATCATTAGCAATATCTGTATGTAGTCTTGCTTCAACATAATCTAATGTTGTGCCGGATGCACCGCTAAGTGCATCTCCGTTCACTTGAAGTTTAGAATTAGTTTCCCTAGCAGTACCATTTATTCTAGCCCAATTTCCTTCTATTACTGTAAGAGTTTTGAAAGAAGCCGCCTCTTGCGTGGTTGCCCCAATTACAGTATTATCTATTGTTCCGCCGTTAATGTCGGCTGTAGTAACCGTACCCAAATTTGCAATAGTAGTGCCGCTAAAAGTTGAATTCTTACCAAAAACAATTTGCTCACTTGAATTTGTTGTTATGAATTTGATATAAGAATTTGAACCTTCTGTAATATTTAGAGCATCAGCAAGATTGTCTCCTAATGATATTTTAGCAGTAGTTGATGCAGCACCACTAAAGTCAACATTTAACCCAGCAGCAGAAGCATCAACACTAATACTATCGGCGTTTATATCACCAACATTAGTGATATTGTTATCACCAAGACTCAAATTCCCAGCGAGTGCGGTAATTGTGGTTGTGCCGATAGTACCTCCTGATATCTTATCACCGCTGATTTGGTCATCGGCTAGAGTCAGAGTACCAGCAGATACGTCTAGAGTCTTACTGCTACCTACTGTAATATCAGATGTGGCTATAGTAGTACCGTCAATAGTTCCACCATCAATGTCTACCTTTGTGATATCTACTTCTCCACTACCTTTTGGAGTAATTGCAATGTTGATGTTGGTGTCAGTACCGTCTGCTTGTAGAGTAGTACCTGAAAGTGTTACACCGGCTGCGGCGACATTGGTATCAAATGTGGGAGCGTACACAACATTTCCGCTGGCTACGGTTATGTCGCCACCCTCAACATCTATACCTTTCTTTACTTTGAAATCTAGTTTTGTGCCCATTTAATTCACCTTATCATATTGTTATTGCTTGCCACGACACCTTCACGGTCATATTCTTTAAATTATGCAGGGGGGTGACTTGTAATTCAACGTTGCTGCCGTTTATACCGGCATCATATGTTCCTTGTGCGGTCTCTGATGCATCAGATTGCGCTACGGCGTAGGTTGTTAGTGATGCTCCAGTAGCACCTGCACCTGATGTACCGTTGTGTGTTAAAATCATTTCAGCAACTTCAAAAACGCCGTCAGTAGTATTCTCAACTTCTACTAACAATTTTGCTGCTCTAAATTTTGTTCTATCAAATAACGTAACATCAATTGCCGTGGAAGTGCTTGTGCTAGCATCAGTCGTGCTGCCATACCCGAATCCTGTTTCTTTCACTTGGAAAGTTGCATCGGGAGAAGCCTGTCCTACACCGACTCTATCTGTAGTAGTATCTACTTTCAACACATTAGTGTCTATTGTTACATCGCCACTACCAGTAATTGTAGTGAAATTTCCAGCACCATAAACCGTATCGAAATATCCTGCTCTCCATCGAATTAGAGTTGTACCTAAATCGTAAGTGCTATCTGCACTAGGCAGGGTATGGAGATTTAATTCCCAAGCATCGTTAGCATCACTGAAAAGAATAGTTTTATCGCCATCTGAAGAATCTAAGGTAATTCCGCCACCATTTACAGCAGCATCATTTCCAACACCATTTCCTAAAGTTAAATTGATATCTTCAACATTTAGAGTGGCTGTGTCAACAGTAGTGGTAGTACCGCTTACTGTGAGATTCCCTGTTATAGTTAAATCTTGATTTACAGTAAGTGTACCTGCTGGCCCTATACTAGTGATACCGGCCTGATTAGCATCTAAATTGAATACACCACTAGATGCAGATATCCCTGTACCAGCCATAGCGGTTGCTAAATCTGCAATTGTTTCTTTCTTAGAATTATTAGAATCATTAGAATCAATAAAGCCAAAAGAATCTGTGGCTACATCTACAACACCGGCTGATAGCGAATTTAAATCGCTGGCAACAGAATCTCCAACTTGTAAAATTTTAGTTGAGCCTTGATACAATCTATTAGAATCTGTACTATCTAACCAAAGTGTATTTCCAGCAGTACCACCCGTTACAGGATTGGATGATTGGGGTGTTAATTCTAGACCAGTAGGGTCAATAAGCCCAGTTACGGTTAATTTCCCATTTACAGTTAACTCGTTTGAACTAGTATTGAAAGATAAGTTAGCAGAACTTGTAAACCCTGAAGACCCATCGCTCAGTTGCACTCTTCCTGATGCTCCGTCTGAAGATGTACTAGTTGTTGTAGAATTGAACATTCTAACCCAAGCAGACCCATCAGCATTGTACGAATAAATAGCAGATTCTGTAGGTACGATAGTATCATTCAAACCTGAAGCATCGAATGTGATGTTATTAGTAGCACCACTTGAATTAGCGTTTGCTACCGCTATTGTATGCCCACTAGGAAAAGTACCTGTTGGGTTGAGAGTCGTAGCCACATCTGTTGCTAATCTGTAACTAGTTCCAGCATCAAAAGTGAAAGTAGTTGTGCCACCACTAGAAGGAAGATTGACTAATTTATCGGGTCCGAGCCTAAATGTTCGCCTGTTACCATCTTGGAAACCGGAGAAATACAATACATCGTTAGTTTCAGACTGGCCGGGGTCATCCGGCCCTCTACTCATCCACATAGCACCAAGCGAAGATGTGGTGAGGTCACCAGTTTCGGTATTAGCAGCGGCATGGAAGTTATCTAAATCAGTGTGAGAATCAACAGAAGCGCTAGAATCTCCAGTTAATGGTGCGAAATAAATAGGCGAGGGTCGGATATAACCTCTTTTATCATTTATTTCTGAAATTGTAATTTTCAAATCATTAGCAGCAGCAGCGCTTCCATTGTAAGTTGCTCTAATAGTGGCGATAACAAAAGATTGTTTTGAAGTAAGAGAAGATAGTGGGTCTTTCAAAAACGCTTTTGGTGTTGTAGGAAATGCTGATGCTGTTGTAACAGGTGTCCCTTGTTCAAATCTTAAAGAATTATTATTACCATCTGTACATAAATATACAACGAAAATACACTCTTGACCACTTGTTAAAGCGGTTGTTGAACCTTGTAAATTAGAACTACTGCTGTTTATCGTAATGTTAGCGGTACTCCCATCACCACCACAAAAGTTGTACAAAACATTGTCAATAACAGCATGACCGCCCCGCACTTGAACGATATGGGCATCTCCAGTAGTCGCAATAGCACCCGGTAAATTAGCAGGTGTGTTTCTATCACCGTCATCTGCGACAGCATCTTCTAACAGAAGAATTCCATTCCCCCTTGCTAATTCGTAAAGATTAGTGAAACTAGGACTTATGATGTGGCTTCCATCCACTAATCCTTCATTCGCACCGTCTGTATGTCCGTCTAGTGAGTTAGCCATTATTTCACTTCCATAAGTATCTGAACGCTCATTTCATTTTCAGTAGTCTTCAATATAGGTCGAATTGCGTGTCTTGATATCGGCGTAAAGCCGTTGCTATCTTTTAGTCGGAGGTGTACCTCCTTGATAGATTCATTGAAAGATTCGGTGATTGGAAGGTTTGCTTCAATCAAAATTGTCGAAGTATCAAGTACGGTAATCGTAGGTGTTACAGTTACGGCTGGTCTTCCTACTGAGCCGTCACTGCTGGTTGCCGGTGTTCCATCAAAACCGAACACAACTTCGTTTATGTTAGAAGCAATTGTGTCAATTAAAATTCTTTTCAAATTATCAGAAGCCGACATCTAAATCCTCCGTGAAACTAATTACTTTTTTCTTCGCTGTGCCTATAGATTCTTTTCCTATACCGGGTAGGCTTCGCCCAGCATTCTTTCCGATGATGTATCCGCTATTAGATACATCTCTTGTTTTTACTACTGTAAAGAATGAAATATCTAGTTCATCAAATAAACTCAAATCTTCTTTTTTAATTTGTATTGTTGTATCTTTATTGGATAAATTACTTTCAGCAACAAACCCTTCGTTTACACCCTGAATAGCACCTTCAAGACCAACATCTAAAGCAAGGAATTTAAAATTTGAAAGATTAGAATCGAAAGAATGTTCCGCTTCCATAATTGCATATTTTTTACCCTTGTAAGTTACTAAATTACCCGGTCTTAAATCCCAACTATTTGGGTGTCCATCTGTTTCAATTGCTCCTTTCATTAGAGCAGTGGCTTTCAAAATTTGACGAGCAATTCTTTTTGCGGTTCTTTCAGTTTTTATTGAAGAGTCAAAAACAGGCGTGTTAGTTGATTGAATGAAAGAATCAAATTTACCCTGCTGTCTTGAGCCGTCATCAACTGTAACTTCGACATTACTGTTTAACGCCAAAGGGATACCCGCTACTGTAACTCGATTTACTACGCTATCAACTGGATTTGTTCTTTCTGTACCTTGTCTTAAACTAGATTTTACCATTCTAGAAGCGTCTGAAAAATTGAAAGGTACATAGATAATATTACCAAACCTGTCAAAGTACACCACTCTATTATCATGTCTTGAGACAAATTTCAAAGCAGAAAGTATTGGAATGTTCTTTACATCTTCAGCCAAGAAAGTAGTGCTATGTTTTCTTCTCGTTGAGGTAGCATTAGTAATAGTTCTAGGCATTGCTATGTTTACAGATGTTACATCACTTGTAATTTCTTTAGTTAATTGTAAGGCGTAATCGGTGGTTCTTAGCCCAATGTCTACTGGTTGCCCCAAATATACTTCATTTCCTGTAAAACCGATATCCTGTAATGTTTTACCCTGCATATTAGAGAGATTTGCTTTAATACCTCTAGTATGAGTTTCAAAACTATTCAATTGTAGTCTTTCTTTTTGCTTTTCTTTTCCGTAAATTAATATCCTTTTATCTGAAGTTGAAGATAGTTTTGAATTTTCATACCAAGGGGCATTTTCGTATCTATGTCCTGCTCTTTCAGAATGAGTTATTTCTAGTGTAGAATTATTTTCTACAATTTCATACGAAGAATTTGAAGCGGTGTGATATGTAGCATTCTTTCTATTTTCAATCGTAACTTTTTGTTTGTTAGAAGTTTGGGGATTGATTAAACTATAGTGAACTGCGTTATCAACAAAAACAGGTTTCCTTGTCTCAGTCATTATAGCGTCAGGACTCACATTGAAGCGGCCAACCGAATCTTCAACCAGTGTCATGCGGCATCACCTGTATGGTCCGAAGTTCCAAAGTCCACATCTGCCTTGTGACCCTTTGGATGTAAAGATTGGCTAAATCTCGGTTTTACATTGTAGTCTATTAATTCAGAATTCTTTCTTCTCGGCGCATCGCTTCTGTGGTGGAGAAGCGTATTTTCAGTAATTACTAATCTACAAACAGTATTGAACAATGTATCCTTATTGAAATTTGTAACTTCTGTACCTAGTAAATTAGCACCCATAGAAGACGGCACAGCATCATTACCAGTGGACATATAGATGATAGGCATATACGGTCCATTTGCATTTGGAATAGCACGTGTATCAGGTAAGTTGGTAGTCGCAGTTCTTCCGCTTGGGGTGTTGTAAACAAACAGTCCGTATTTTCCACCGGCACTACCTTGGAAGTAATCCCCATCACTTTGCTTCAATGCTGAGAATTTACTTCTAAATATTTCAACGTGGTTTTTATCTAAGACTCTAACTGGTCTTACTAAGAATTGAATTGTTTTATCAGTATCATTATTTTTTCTAGTATCTGCGGTATAGGTTGTTGTATCTTGGTATGGATTTGTTGTTTTATTTGAACCAGTTAAGGATGTTACACCCCAACCAGTATCATTGAAAAGGCCAGCAAAATTTCTTGCTTCTAAAATATAGTCTCCACCAAGAGGTCTCATATTTGATGTGTGACTGAATTTCAAAACACCGGAGTTTGCACCATTTGTGTTATTGAAAGAGAAGTTTGTATAATCAGCGTAACCGAGTGACTGAGAGCCTATGGCGTAAGCACCATGTAATACAGTTCTCTGACCAACATTTCTATCAGTATGCAAACTGTGGGCTTCTGTGTTAATCACAATATGGGATTTTTCTGTCCCTTCAATAGTTTCTGCATCAATACCAATTCTTGGACTAGAACGAGAAACTGCATCTTTGTGGGGGCTAGAACCTGAAATTTCTTCCACTCTATCACTTACAACAGCCTCCGGTTTTAACAAACCATCCTCTGCGATTTCTAGTCTAGCGCTAATCCCACGAGGAATTTCATCGGCTTGCAGTACATCGTTACGGGGGCGTAACAGACCTTCTCCAAAGGTTGGTTCGGCAGTGTTATGGCTGAGAACCATACCTGTTGTATGGATAGGTGCTGAAATTTCAGTTAGCAAATCTTCATTGAATGCTGTTGGGTATCTAACACCCCTTCCACCACCCATATCACCAATTCTTAATGCGTGTGTAGGTGCAAAAACATCTACTAAGATTGTAGATAAATTTGTATTATCTGTGTTTAATCTTCCACCAAATCTAGGGATTGTAAAGTTTGTAGTCACGCTTACTTCGCCGCTTGAATTAACAACATTCTTCAAATTGAAAATTGGTTTTCCATTATTCCAAACCCTCTGATATGGTGTTCTGCCGTTTGTTCTATCATATTCGTAAGCATCCCCACAGTCCCATGCTGGTCTAATACCGAATCCACGCACTGGAGCACGTCTTACAGCCTCTCCACGAGTATTACCCCACCAATCCACCATATAGTACTGAGAAGCCTCTACGAGCCTTGTAATGCCCTTTCCTTCTTCATCTCCCCACCAGTCTCTTTCTACCTTGTTGTTATTTCTTAGAGTTCTAACTGGAGAACCAAAAGGTCTAGTCATCCTTCGACCATCGCTTCTTCTAACTTGAACTTCGTATTTGTCTGTACCCAACTGACCAGCGAAATTAGTCAATCTTTCCATTATTCCAACATAAGTTGTAGGATATGTTTTCGACCCACCACCGTCTGCTTCGTTCCAAGTTCTTGTTTCGATTTGTACAAGTGGTCCTGCCTTAAATCCAACACTAGTGGCAGAAACGCCTGAAATAGCATCTTCAAGAGCGGCACGAGTTGGGATTAGACCCCATCTAGGTTTGTTAATCGCTTGACGCAAACTTATACGATAACCAAACGGTAATCTGTAAGATTGACCTGTTGTGATTTTTGCTTTTGTTATTCCATTAGTTCTTGAGTAAGCAGCGCCTATTGTGGTGTTATCATACCAACGATACAAATCATCTGAACCGTAAGCCCTTGGAACTATCCAACTAGCAGCAGCCTGTACGAATACATCGGGTCTGCTACTGTGAGGGCCACCACGACTACCACAAGGCCAAAACCGATTCAACATAATGTAATTTGATGCTTGGTCTTGTCCTGCTTGTGAATGTGTGCTATTTGCAACTGTAACACTTCCATCTTTAGTTGAATTAGGAGTCTTAATTTTCAAATCGAATGGACCAAGACTCATTCCGTAAATTGCATCTTGATATCTAAATGTTTCAAAATGTTCGGGCATTGAATTGTAGGGTTGTTTATCTATGGCCCTATCATTTGCGTCACCATTCCATGTTCTTGAAGAATCAGAATAGAATGTATATGGTCGCCCTAAATTGTGATGCCACATACATAGATATGCATCAGGTATATGTAAATTAGATGTATCTTTTGTACCTGTTTTTAATCTATCTAAATTACTTGCAAATATGCTTTTATCTATTTTTGTAAATATATCAATTGCTGGCATTGTATCATATGCTCTAGTTAATCTAATTACAGTTTCACCATCTACAATATTAGATACAAAACCTGTTGCAGATACCCCAGTAAATTGATTTGCTACATTAACAGTTCCATTTTGAAGGCCGCTTCTTCTCGTATAATCTGAAGTTCTGCGCTTTCCATTAGAATCTACATATTCTAATTTCTGTCCATAATATGGTGTTTCAGGGAATATACTAGCATCATCAACAGTTACAGTTGTACCTGAACTACTTACAACGGTTGCTTTTGGATTTAGAGATGTATTTTGTAATATATGCGAATATATATCAGGATATACAGATGGATATCCTGCAATTGTTAATTGCATTCCTATATTACCAAAAGTACTTCTCGATACTTCATAGTAATTATCTAATTTAATTTGAGATAAATGTCTAAATCCATTTGCACTTGAATCATCAGGTGCTACTTTATGTAAAATACTCCACCAAGGAATATTCAAAGTGATACTTGGTGTGGCATTTGAAAACATTTTACTATACGGGAATGCTCTTCTTGTAAACGAAGGGCTTTCACTCATTTCAACTCCGAATGGATTGAATAAAGACAATGGTGGTATTTTGTTAAATTGTGAACCAAAGTCGGGCTCTTGGTCAAGAATTATCTCATTGATGAATACTTCACAACCTCTAACATCCGCTTGTGTTGCTTCATCTAAGTATAGAACTAAAGCACCAACAGCGGCAACATACTCAGTTCCAATAACTGTGTGTACTTGTTGACTTGTTAATTTCTGAACACTATTGTAATAGTGATACCCTATGATTTGACTATCGAATAAATTCGGCTGTATTACAATTTGATAAGCCCCGACTTCACGAGGGTCAGGGAAATGATGTTGAAGTGAATATTTTTTAGCAGCCTCCAAAACAACAGTATGCCCACCTGCTTTGTTAATTACACCTGCATTTCCTCTAGAGCCTAAAACACCGTAACCATCCCATTTTACGCTAGTTTCAAACATTAAGGTGAAAGCGCCGCCGTGTATATCGCTAGGTGTGCTAGGTGTAGCGGTCATTCCACTAAAGAAAATTTCAGGTTCTAAAGGATTCATTTTGTCCGTAACATTTGAAGAAATATCTGAAGAAACAGAAAGAGGAGTTTTTTCTTCGTTGAATAATTCTCTATCTCTAAACCCTTTGACTGAAGAATTTTCAGCAAGATGCTTCCTATACACACTTTGGTAGGCAGGGTGTGCCCAATGTCCCGGTAACATTGGCATAGTGGCTGAGACAAAATGATGACCCATTCTAGGATAAGGCATTGGTGTAAGAACTGGCTTTGTGTAAATTGTGTGGGCTTCTGTATCTGAATCCACACCTGTGAAATATTGAGTATGAGCCATATCAGGCGAAGCGCCACTTACTTCTGCATGGTCTCTCATACGCTGTGCAGCATAGAATCTAGCACTTCCCGCTGGCATATAGTAAGATGGTACTATCTTCAAATCAGTAATAGTTTGAGCAGCAATGAAATCTGTAAAGTCCACATCGCCAACAACACCCGTAAATGTAGTTCCTGAAATACCAGTATATGATGCAACCACCGATTCTTCAGTTGTAGGGTTGTAAATGCGAATAAATCTTCTATCGTCACTTACTTCTTTAGTACCAAAGTCAGCATCGTAAATTCTTGTATTTATTGTAGCATTCACCGTAAGTACTGAAGTTGAAGAATTCCAAGAAGAACCTGTAAGAACTTGATTTTCAACACCATTTGAATGGGTGTAAGTGGTTGGGTATCTGTGGGTATGGCTGTGACCCATTTTTGTTACATGGAAGAAAAGAGTTCTATCATGTAATTCGTATGTGGTTTTTAATGGCGCATTTTCTGTAGCATCCACCCAGCCAGTTTTGATACTATCATTTGAAACTGGGTCAATATGTTCCCAATTCAAATTTTCATAAGTTGGCCCTAGTCGTAATTCTCCACCATTATCATTTGAATCGAAAAGATGCTTTAATTGGGTTTCATCGAGGTTTGCTTGTAGTACCCCTCCACTACCGAAAGTTTCGTTTTGATGTGCCATAATAGGGTCAAACCCTGAACGAACTAGGATATTACCCGGAATAGTTTCAGGGTCAGGTAAAGAAACCATTAGTGACGGCTTATTACCGCTGTTCGCAAGAGAAGGGGAACTACCTTTTACGCCTCTATCGTCTAATACTCTAAAGGTTCTAATTACAGTTCCTAATGGGCTTCCGCCTTCTACAATATGAGTTTCTCCTGAATCATCAACTACAGAAATTTGTTCAAATTGAATTTCTTCATTTGGTATCACCAAAACATTACCAGTAATTTCTCTATGCTTATCTGCAAGTTGTGGTTGCTGTAATTCTTGAGTTTGAATTAGAGGGAACATAGCACTATTTGTAGTTTCAAAACTAAATCGCACATTGCCGTATATTTTTTCTCCATGTGTGTACGCTGTATCAGATTCAACTCTTGTAGTCCAAGGTACAGCGCCTAAACCTCTAGCATTCAAAGCAGGAAGGGATAAATTACCACCATCCATTCTTTTCCAAACAATATGCTCAGTTGAAAAGTTTAGAGCAGAGGTACGCTTGTATAAATCAAAAGCATGAACATCTCCTTTCCAAAAATCATCAGGATAATCTGAATCTGAAGTATATGCAGTACCAGTATAAAATTCAGGAACTACATTTCTTTCAGCAGTGATACCTGATTCTAAGTTTTTGGAGCCAAGAGAGAAATCTAAATCTGTAATTAAGTCACCAGTTTTCGCCCTATCAGGATTTGCGTTTTCTAATCTTAAATCTGTAACACTTCCAGTATGGAAAGTGTAAGCGGCCAAATCAGTAGTGTAACTGGGCAAAGCGGTGTCGTCCACAATTAATGCTTCAATATTAGGACCGGCATGGGCTGGAGCAATGAAACGGTCTTGAGAATGGAATCTTTCATCCCATTTTGTCGTCCCAGCATATTGTAATTTGTTACTAGTAACACCTTTAGAAATTAAGAAATCTCCAACAGCAATAGAACCATCTCTATCTTTTTTCGCTATCAAAGCAAATTCAGATTCAGACGCTACGACTAAAAATGCGTGTCCGAACAACCCTTGTGGGTGCGCTAAGTCTGCCGGTAGTGTTGATGTGATATCATAATGCACAGGCTTAGCGTGAAGGGTATCCGGTGCATTATCATCTGTATCTTTTCTAGCGTATGTTAAATTATTAGTGGTGTAAGTTACACCTGTACTACCATCGTAAGGGTCGTTAATATAAGTCATCAAACTAGAGCCAATGCTGTCTACTGGTGGTAAACTTTCAGGAGACCTCGCTAATGGTGCTACAATAGGCATATGGCTCAGGGTTTCAAGCATACCGGAACTTGTACCATAGGGTGAAAATGCTAGTTCTGAATGCCAAGCACCTAAACCCGCAGAATATCCTTCTGTACCTATCTTTAGGCTGTTTAGATAAGAGTATCTCTCGCCATGCCAACCTACTGCACCAATTGGTCTAGTGCGGTCTATTGCATCTACAAGACCTGAAAAGTGAGTTTGACACATATGGTCTCTAGAAGTGCCATTTTGGTTATTGAACCTATGAACACCCGCTTTAGACCACACATACAAATTAGTATCTGTACCTGAAATTGTAGGGTTAGCAGATGGATTCGCTAGTGTAACGTAACTTTCAAATTCAGCATTATTTGAAACTCTATTAGGCGCAAGATAGAATCTAACTTTCCAAGTGCCGCTATCCTCAAACACTTCTCTAGAGTGATAAGAAGCCCAAGCAGGGACAGTTGTACTTGAACTTCTATCGGTTTTTAGCCACCCACAAGCGGGTATCTGTTCTAGTGCAGTTTTTGTTGTAATAGTTGAACTTGAGAAATCTAAATAATTAGGCGCAGAAGAATTATTGTATGACTCAAAAGTGTCTAACTCAACCCAACCATATCTATCTTGACGCATAGCATTACCCATAGAAGGCATATGTGTACCACCAATGGCTTTCAAAGCACCAGCGCCGGGGAAAGAGTTGATTGCTGCTCCTAAAACTGCGGCTAATTCATTCCCATTTTGACACCTTGTTGCATCAACAATGATGTATTCCATATCTACATCTGCTGCTACCAAAGTCCCTTCTGCTGCTGCATAATCTAAAACTTTAGTAGTAATCGGACCTGCTACTCGATAAGCAGTTGGATGTAATTGTGAAGATGTTCCCCAAGGTGTTAGGAGAGTATTAGATTTAGGATGTGGTGGATTGAAAGTAATTTGGTTATCCATCCAATTACCACCCGGATGATAACCCCCATCCATATGGAAGACCATATCTGCGCCAGTAGCAATTCCAAATCCTAAAAGTGAATTGTGTCGCAAAGGCATAGAACGCTTGGTGTCATTGTTATTTCCAGTAGAGCCACCATCTACAAATAATTGTCCATACATTCTGCCGCTTTCAGGTCTTTGATTTAAAACACCAACTATTGTTTTTCCTGCTGCCGTTTCCCAGTTTAATTGAGTTCTCCAGTGGAAGCGATTCCTTGCAGTATGATAAGTTGAAGATAGAGGCATATAATCACCTTCATCATTTTCAATATGATTAGGCAGGAAAGTACCTTCAGGTACAGAAGACCATCCATTTCCAGCGGTAATAACTCTACCCGGATGAGGTTGCTGTGTGTTGTAATTTACTGCACTAGAATCTGCTATTTCTTGCGTAAAGGGAAAAGATTGACCCGGCCCAAATATAATGTAAGTAGTTTTATTTTCAGTCCCATTAGCATGGTCTTCATATCTAGCAGTAGGATGTGCGAATCTCAAAACTAGTGGACTTGGTTTTTGTAGAACTGTGTTATTTGAAGAGTATGGGGAAGAATTAGGGTGGTCACTGTTAACAGTCCCTGAACCTGAATCTAAATCAGGAGATAATATATTATCTCTATTATGTGCTGGTGGGACTAAAGAGCCTCTATGTTGATTCAAAAGTGGAGTACCGGGGAAGAAAGCCATCATAGCGTTAGCATCTAAAATCGCATGGCTTGTAACAATCTCATTTGCGTTTTGAATACCAGCAACCCCTGTAGGGCCACTTGCGTATGGATGGGTATAGAAGTCTGAATAATCATTCATAGTACCGTCATTTACATCTAAAACAACACCACTAAACCCGCCACCAAAGAAGACTGGTACACTATGGTCAGCGCTACTTCTACCTCCTGAGAATTTTACAATAAGAGGTGAATCTACACTGCCTATGGAGCGAATACCATCTATTTGTTGTGTAGTATCTAAATCACCCTTTACAGAAATAACACCTTCTGAAGCATTATCAATATCTCCTTCTCTAAATGCTTGTGTAAGTTCTATACTCTGTGTACCTGCAATCGGTATTAAAGTAGTTAAAACTGTTCGATATGAGTTAATATTAGCACCTTGATGCCCTTCTACTGTAACTCTAGCACCCGGCCAAAAAGATACGGTTTTTACTTCAGATACCGATGTTACAGTGCCTGTATCTTTACAGGCTGGTGCTAAGAATCCCCAAATAGAATTATTTAGACTCGCAGTTGCTGTGTAAATATGGGTTAAAGTGTTAGAAGAAGAATTTAACGCTTGATAGAATAATGAAGGGTTATCAATTGCAGGTAAGATGTGGTCTCCTGAAGTTTTCGTAAAATTATCTCCATTGAGATTTTTACGCCACGTATCAATAAAAGTATTATTCACTGGTTCATTTAATGAATCTATTAAGGTAGGAGAATTTGAATTTGAATTTGGCCCAAATGATTTACTCTTTATCTGTAACAAAGTCATAGGGATGTACCCACAATCAACCCTTCTTCCAGCATCCAAATTAGCATCAGTAACTGCTCTACTTGTCCCAAAAGCCCATTCTGCGCTATTTTCTAAGGATTTTTCTATTTCTCCATATTCTAAATGTGCAGCCCTAATACCATAATCTTGGTGTACTTCTGCTGTGAAATATTCACTGATTGGTATAATTTTTCTATTAGGATTAAATGCTCTTATCCTTATACTATCGGCTTTAATTCCCCATTCTCCAAAAGTACGACCATCTGCTGCAAGCATTTCTCTACAATCAAAAGATACTCCACTTTCTTCATTTACATCTACAGCGTTTATAGCGGCAGCGGTCACGGCACAAAGGAGTTCATCTGTAACTAGAGTAGTCCAATTTAATGATGGAGAAATTAGATAATTAGAAAATGAGGTATCTGATGATAATTCAGAAGTTATGCCGTAAAACTCATGAGGTCCATTAAAGTCATTTTGTGTTCTATTTTCATAGTATAGAGTAAGACCAGTATCCCCACTACCTGAAGTGTTTGTTAACTGTATTCTACCATTAGTTTTTGGGAATCCTAGATAACCTAACAAATCTGTATGTGTTAAATCTTGAGTAGGTGTTGAATCATATGGGTCAGAAAGAACAGCAACTAATTTTTTAGGAGTATGGATATATTCTGAATTAGTTGTCATATGCACTGCTATATTTTTAGCAGGTACAGGATTCCAAAGACCGCCGTAATATTCTTTTTTAGTATCACTAGAAAAACCAGTTAATCGCCCAGTTGCATCCCCTGTCCCTACCATATGATGACCTAGAGTGAAACCACCCTGCCCTACACCTCTATCATCGAAAAAGACACAAACTTCCTCATCAATGGATTCGGGTAGTTTTGTATTATCATTTTCAAACGGCGTACCCATTTGTGAATAAATAAATCTAATTCTAGATTTTTGGCCTTTGTGATTTTCTAATTCTATTCCGTAAAGTTGTTTATTACCAATTTTTTCGTTGCTAATTTCTGAGGCAGGTACATAACTACCATAACTAGTTAATGAAGAATTACCGTATCTTCTAGCAATTGTATTATCACCAGTTCTACCCATTCCCCAATTTCCTGCTAATGGCTTCCAACCCGGTACTCCCGCTTGTGTTAAACCGCCAAAATTAACTCTAGCAAAAGCGTGAGTCCCTGTTCTCAAACCTTCTGTGAAAGTTTGCTCTTTGGAACTTTCAAAAGATTCTGCATTTACAGAATTGAAACCTGAGCCACCAGTCGCATTCGATATTGCTCTCAAAACTGGGCTACTAATATTATCATCTCTAGGCGCAAAATCAGAATTTACAGATATTTGAGTATCATTTTCTTCATTAGTTAATTGATGAAGAGTTGTAATTGGGGCAAAAGGTCTTCCATTTTTATCTAAAGGCATAGGTGCAGGGTGCATATTTTCTGCATCTATTTCATCAGGCTGTCCCCAAAATGAGCGCCATCTACCACCATGACCTACAATAAATTCAGGTCTGTATGGTGATTGCCCTTTGCTGTTATCTAACCAAACACAAAAATTCCTTCCGCTAGCACCGGGAACTGTGCTGTGTATTACAATCGTAAAACCCTTATTTCCATCTGTATCTTGAACTTCTCTTCCAATATGTGCCCTAATGTAACCCATATGTGTGCCTCTATCTTTAGAGGCGAAAGCCCTGTTTTCATCCCACCAAGGCGCAGGGTCGTGAGCACTACCACCTTCTTGGAAACTAGACTTAGGAGCAGCGGCTTGGTTGATTTTTCTAATTACCTCATTAGCGGCACTTTGGATATTTGTTACACCCTCTGATTCTCCAACCTCACCCAAATCAATGGTTAATCTTCTTACAAAGTCCATTTGAGTCCAATGTGGTAAATGCTCAAGTCTACTTTCATCATGATTAGATAAATCCAAAGTGGTATTTCTTACACCCTTTAGAGAAAGGAAGGCCGGAATTACTCTAGTTCCATCAGGTGTGTCGAAAAAGGTACTAGGTTCTCTTAATGAGGCATTTGAAGTGTCTACTCTTAATTTCTTTAAAGCGACAACAAAAGAAGATTCAAAACTTCTAATTCTTGAAAATTCATGTTTTACAGTAGCGAAAACCGATAGTAATGTTTCATCAGATGTTCTGCGCTGAATGCTATCTCCAACTGTGTAGTTTTTGTCTCCACCTGAAATTGAATATCCTAGATGCACATGGTGACCATGAGCCTTTCCGTAAATTGAAGGAGAAGTAGCACCTGCACTAGATGTTGCTAAATTTGCTGGTAATGAGCCGCTTAACGGTGTTAAAACATCAGTTCCTATTCTATTTGCAATATCATGTGCATAAGCAGATTCAATGAATTTAGATTGTTGAGTTGCTCTCAAATATGGATTTTGTGAAGGGAAACCGTTTGCTACATCTAATTGAGTTGTAGCCCAAGAAGGCCCACCACCAGTAAGAGTTGCTGTGTATTCTGCTAAATCAATTAAAGCACCATCTTTAACAAATTTGCGAGGCCATCCAATTTCTGCTGTTGCTGCTGAAGACTGAACTTGCATATGTATATCTTGGAAAGCGATAAACTCTCTATCATGACCTACATCATAAAGTAAAACTCTAGCATGACCTTCAGCAGCAAGATATGGGTCAAGATAGGCTATTGTTGGTGCTTCGGCAGCAGTAAGACCGAGAGCCTTGTAATTTTCTTCAATGGTCTTATTGACGTGTTGAACATAATTTCTTGCGGTTTCTAAACAATTTTCCCCAATCAAGAAATTTTCTAACGGTACACTATCTCTTGGTTCATCCGAAAGTGTACCTGTCCCCCCAGTGAATCCTTTCCAAACCCGATTTTCGTTTAAAACACCTCTAGATTTAGAAAATAATCCCTCCATCGCATGAGGATTATTCAAAGTCATGTTACACCAAATAGTGTCTCCATTCCTTAAGCCACCAGCAGCGTAAGGATAAACCCAAGAGCGATTTAAAATTGCATCAGGGTCTTCAACAAAGGCATTACTGAATGAAACATATAATTGACATCCAGTGGCAGTAGCACCAGCATTTGCAGTTAAAGTGACTGTATAATCCGTACCGGGAGAACCTGTGAAATCTCTAGCACTAATTTCTGAAATTGTCCCAATAGGAGTTAGAGCAGTATAACCTTGAGTACCACCTGTAGCAAAAACATGGTCTCCTACACGTAAGTTTGACCCTAGTGTGTTAGAGGTTAGAGGTGTTGTTTCAGTCGAAGTGATAGTCACTGACGTGCTGCCAGCAGTAGAATTGATTCCCCAATCAGTCGCAATTGCACAATATGTTTCATATTCTTCATCAAGAATTGAATCTGCTGCAATTGCACTGATATTAGTTCTGTCGAAATTAATAATCGCTCTACTTCTTCTACTAAGTGTGATTTGTTTCCCAGCAGCCAGCCATGACGGAACAGTAGTTCCGGTAGCATTGTAAAACCCTAAAGCAATTGTGTTTTCTGCAACATTCTGACTGTCTGCTGTTCTTATTCGACCGTAATAATGCAATCTACGGGTAGTACCATCATCATCTAGTTCTATTTCGTAAAGGAAATCTCCAACTGAAAAATTAACTGAAGTGAGATAATCAAAACCAAAATCAGGGAATAATTCTAACTCTTCGGGTAATAAACTAACTAGAGCAATACCCATTCCATCGCTACCGTCATTATCTTCTACTACTCCTACAATACTTTGGATTTCACCAGTGGCTCTTTTTGGCTTAATACGGTCAGCGTGAGGGTTACTTTCAGGCCCAGCCTTGAATTCTACAGCGCTAACATATTGTCTAAGGCCGTAATCTACATTCCCACCTTGTGTTTGAGCACTAGCAGCGTCATAGTAAAAATTACTTCTATTTTCATATCCTACGCTCTTTGTGAAAGGTTCATGTCCAATTGGTGCTAATGTTTCTTTAGGGATAGAGCCGCTCATAAAAACGGGTAATCCTATATCATATTCCTCTCTAAAAGCGTCAGTAGCCCCCCATTTATAGTCAGGAATTCTAAGATATCCATCTGTTGCTGGGTCATTGTCATACAAAGCCCAAGCACCACTTCTTAGGAAGATTCTTCTAAATCTAGGAACGTTATCAATGGATTGGTACATATCAGTATAGGCTGTACCCGCAGCAGCGGTATTTGCCGCAGGGAATTGCGTATGGTTAGTGACGTATAATTTTAGATAATTAGACAAAGAAGTATCAAACCTTTGAGTGATAATCGCATCATTTACAGATTCATCTTTAGAAATTGAATACGAATATGCTTCGTGTTTAGCCCTATCAGAATTAAATCCAGTACCCGGTCTTTTTCCAACTGGAGAAGGATTCCAAGAATGTGCAGTATAAGTGGCATCAATGTGAAATTTCAAAGAATTATCAGGACCGGGATGTGTATGTGTCAGGATATTATCAAAAATTTGTTGTTCAAAAATAGGTATTTCTACCATAGCCCTTGTACTAGCATACTGTGTACCTAATTGATAATCGTGATTTACACTACTTCCTGACTGGAACATTCGGTCGTTTACAGTCGTTCCATCTTCACTAAAAGAATCTGTACCGAAATGCGGGTCTGAACAAAGAACAAAAGAAACACTAGTTGCCGTTGAACTGAGCGTTACATTGGATGTTTTTCCAATACCTTTTAACCAATTTTCAAAAGAAGAGTAAGTTTTCCCTACTGCGTCTGTGTATTTTTGTACATTCACACTAGACTCAAGTGTATGGGTAAAAGTTCTAGTCGCTGTAGCGATACCTGTAGCGGCATTATTCATGGTCAAAGTTGTAGCAGAATCAATAGACTCAATGATTGTATTTGCTGGGATTTGAGAGCCACTAATACTCATACCTATTACTAAATTAGTAGTGTCAACGCTAGTTAGCGATGTAGACGATGCACTTGTTGACGATAAACTGTAAGAATCTGTGAAAGTAAAACTAGTACCGTTTTTAGAATCGTATAAAGCACTACTTCCATCTTCAAGATACACTCTTCCAATTTTAGCAAATCCATAAGTCCCCCAACTAGCCATATCTGTTGAGTTATTATTGATTGGAACTACATTCAAAGTTCCTACACTACTAGCGTAAGAAACAGATTTGGTATTTACATGGAATGACCTTTGTGTAGAAAACGGATGTCTAGACAGAATACTAGGGTCATAGGTTGGGAGTATATCGCTACCACCTTGCCCAAGCCCACCAAGAGTTACTGTAACCACTGGTGCATTCGGCTCAATTTCCTTTACCACATGAGAATCAGGGCTTCCTTTACCTGTTTTTGAAACATTTTGATTTGCAATGTTTTGATTTGCTCCGTAACAGGTGATTACTGTCTTTTTTACCCCATCGTCTTCTTTTTCATCAACAGAACTAATACGAGCCTTAGACATTAAGAAATACAAAGAAACTCTATTTGTTTCGTCAATATCTTCTGCTAAACTTCTCAAACGATACAATTGATTAATTCTTTCTCGATTTGATGGTTGAATGAAAAATCGTAAATTTGCAGAGGCATTTCCGTCTATTGCTACATTATCTATAACATCAAACATTTCATGAATTTGGGTATGACTAGATGTTGTACCTAAATCGAATTCACCATTAGAAGGAGAACTAATTACAGTAGAAGGTTCTCTTCTTGAATAAGTTGTTTTATCGTTTAAATTTTTATTCTTAGGGGATACTCTTTCTAAGAGAATACGATGGAATACGCTGTCATGGTCAGTAGTTGTAGTGTGACTTGCGGTAACTATCTGTGGGGGTGTATTAGGTTGAGCGGTAGCAACGGAAACTGGAGTATAGTTTGCAGGTGTAAAGGATTCATCTAATTCATCATCGGCTTCATAACCCTCACTTGTATCACCCACTAAATTATGCGATTTTCCTACAATTGATACCCCATCTGATGTTGGGTTGGCTGCGACATCAATGTACCCACCCGGTGAATAAAGTGTACAATTTGCTATATCTCCATTAATAATATCGAAAACAGTACTTCCCCCACCCACAGAAGTTATTCCGGCAGGAATTGTCTTTTCAACCATCAAATACGCATTTTCAGATTCATCCCCCATACTATCCCCATTCAAATCAATAGCGTTATAGTAAACTAAGACGGTAGATGTAAAACCTGTATAACTCGATAGTGCTGGGCAATTTAGTACTGCTATTCTAGATTCTTTACTTGGTCTGATATGGTAATCTCGTGTTTCGGTGTTTATTGTGCCAGCATCAGGAACCGGTCCTTTCAAAACAAAAGGTCTGTAATCAAAATTTAACCCACCAATACCAATAATTTCTCGACTACCTGTTGGTAATCCATTATTTACAATAGCGGCAATAGAAGAAGAATTTTTGAAATCTGTAATCCTGTAAGAACTAACATTACGATAAACATCAATTCTAGAATTAGGTAAAATTTGATTTTGAATGCCGGGTTGTGTTGTGTCATAATTAATTTGCACAATATCAGGGCTACCGTCTATTTGTTGGATAACTAACTCTTCATTAGCCTCCGGTAACATTCGCATAAACTCATGACCAGTAACGTGATTTAGCGTATGCCTACCATTATGCCCTAGCCTAAAACTATCATCAACTGAAGTAGGCCACGTTACAGCGAAAGGATTGTTTGTATCATCAACAGTATTAGCCATTCGACTAGAATAAATAATACCATGTTGTTCAAACTGCCCTTCATCTATAACCATTTGACCTGTTCTATCTATCATTTGTGTAGCGTAATGAAGTGGTTGATATGGATAACCTGAAGCACCATCAATTAGTAAATCAGCACTAATAATTACGAAATGGTTGTCTACAGCACTTCTTGAATGTAAAACTGGTCTCAAACCGTTCCCAAGAGTAGAATTTGCAAAATCTAAATGAATGCTGGAGACTATCATATACGGTGTAGTATGAATATCATTTATCGAATGTAATCTAACTCTTTCAGGTGGTGAAGTGTTTAACAGTTTAGTAGAATGGTCATACGCACCCGGATTTATTAACAAATTAAATGGCACATGGGGGATACTTCTTGTGTTAGTTGTACCCGGCGATGTAACTGCATCTGCTACCTTGTAATCTCCACTAGAATAAGTGCTGGATGTAAAATCAATAGTCCCGCTAGAGACTGTCTTTCCGGTTAATTCACTGGCAAGTGCAGCAGCATCGGAGTTATTTGAGAATAAAATTTTAGTTAATCCACTCACAGTAGAGGTCGAGGAATTAAAATTGTAAACTGTTGTGAATGGGGAAATAGGCTCTTCAAATCTATACAAAGCAACTGTACCGGAATTTTGCAAAGGTGCACTTCTTTGCACCATCGAATCATCAAATTTTGTAGAAAGATGTAAAGATTCCATTATTCCCCTAAATTCACCACCTTTACCACCGATATACATATGCTCTTCGCTATGTTGAATATTGTAATTGGGTTTGATGTCTTTTCTAGCAACTAACTCACCATTAATGTAAATAACAGCATCTTTAGGTCTAAGAGCGGCCACAATATGAATTAGAGGTCTATGTTGAAGATTTAGAATAGAGCCAGTATCATAAGAAGAGTTGAATCTATTGTAAGGCTCGTGAGGTCCACCAAAATCAGGTGGAGGGTAAACCATACCATCATAACCGTTGGTTTCACTTTCCGCAGTTGAAAGTTTTACCACTTGCTTTCCATTTGGTCTTTCTAGATGAATTTGGAAAACACAAGGGCCGGGTGTATCTACTGTACCTATCTTTAAACTAAACTGGTTTTCTTTTTCGATTATAGTTCCACCACAATCCGGCATTACCCACGCTTCAATAGTTAAACTACTATTGAATCTATTACTCAAAACTGTGGATGTTTGCGAACCTTTAGGGTTACTAGCAAGAAAAGTAGAGGCAGTATTTCCATCAGGTGTAGTGTCACCTAATTTTGTATTTCTTCCTTGAGGGACAACTACGCTATCGCTCACTCCATCAAACAAAAGCCCATGAGAAGAAGTAGCGATAATCGGCATATTCAGGCCACCCAATCCGCAGGTAAGAATACCATATTGAATCCATAAACCGACTCACCAGCATCGTGGGTGATATCTATTTTCTTCATTATACCTTGAATCCCGGTATATTCATCTCCGGTATCAAAAGTAACTCCGGCAGGTAATGTGTTTGCGTCACTAGATTTTCCAAAAGCACCTTTACCAAGACCAGTAGGCATGAAAAAATTTCTAGCAACATAAGTATCTCCACCAGCACTTATCGTGCTATTATAGGGGATTTGAATACCGCTAATAAAATCCCCATCAGATTCTCCAGTTATTCCGCTTACAAGAGAAAGCCCACCACTAGCGATTGCGGCCACTAATATGCCTAAACTTTGACCCACAGCATCTCCTAAAGAATCTATATCTGTACCGAATTCACGAGTAGAGTTATTCATAATCCCGTAAATATCTGCTACTTTATCTCCTGCACTCTTTTTTGTTCCGTCCACTCCACCTGAAAACGGCTCTATGTAAGAATCATTCCATGAATAATGCCTACTATCAACATCCCATTTTGGATAAGCAGTTTGATTCCCAAGCCTACCGGCTGTTTTTTGAGTTATCAAAACAGCAGTACCAGTACGATTGGACTGTTCACTAGTTATAGTAGATGCTGTAAATTTTGCAGTAGCATCCGTATTTATCCAAGATGTTACAGCAGTAGCGAATTGAGCGTCAGTAATATTAGTACCACCAGTAGTCTTTACTACAATAGTATTAGCAGTTCCTGAATCATAACCAACACTAGTACCAGTAGTAAAAGCAAGCGAGTACACCGTACCATCAGTAGACTTGAGTTTTAAACGATTAGAAGAGTCTGCTAATAAAGCAGTTATGTAAGTATTTGCAGCAGCACCAGTTGTTTTTGCCCAATTTCTTCTATCTCCATTTGGTGTATAATAAGAAGAAAAATCAATTAGTGCTGTTGCTGCGATAGCATCACTAGTTTTCCTGTCATCAGTAAAAACACCTTCAATAACAATAATTGAGCGATTTTTGTTTAAATCAATAGCATATCTTCTACCCCCACTAACAGGGAGAGGAGTCACATCCACATCTCTATCAACAGTAAGGGCTATCGAAGTGGCCTCTAATTCGATTAATTCCTTGTTATCTTTTACAAGGCGAATTGGAGTGCCATTTGCTTCAGCCATCACAGATACCTCGTAGCCCTTTGTTGTGTCCCCGTCTTCCTATTGGCTTCTTCTGCGATTATATTCCCTACAGCCATTGCTGCTCTTCTTTCCATTGCCCCACCATGAACATTCACAGTAACATTAGTTTCTCCGGCTTTTCGATTAATAGCCTGTACAAGCCCACCTTCATTTTCAATAAGATATCTTAGCCCATCTAAAGTATCATTTAATCCCGCTAAAGGATGTCGAGTCTCCATATCAGCGAAACTTTTTCTCGGAGAATCAAAAGCAGCAGTAGGAGTAGGAGCAACATAGCCGGGAATATATGCACTCGCTGGCTTTCTTGGCCCTGAACCACCTCCCGCTACATTCTTTGGGTCAAAAGATAGCGTAGGAGAAGCATAACCACCAGCCAAGGCGGAACTAACAGAACCTAATGCATCTTTACCTTTATCTTCTAGAGAAGAAAAGAAAGAATCTACTTGCGTTTTAAAATTTTCAAAAGCAACAAGCCCTGTTGAAAACGCTCCCGCAAGTGCGCTACCAAGACCTCCAATCAAAGAAGAAATACTTGTTAAACCCGATGAAATAAGAGAAATAGATGAACTCACAGATGCTAAAGAGGAAATAATTGGAAGTACCATCAGAAGTCCTCCAATTCTAAGAATGTATAATCAAGTGTCACGGTTTCGTTCCCCGTATTGCTTTGTGCAGAAGCCCGTTCTTGTTCTTTCCTATTTTTAGAATCAATAGCAAGCGCCCAAGAAAGCGATTGATTGAAAATTTCAGGAGACATTTGTGAGACCTCGGTTAATGATATGCCGTAATGTTTTGCGACTAAATAGGCGAACATTTGAGATTGCAGTTCTATATCTTTAGCAGTTTCTATACTGTTTTTCGATAAGAAAGTCTGCACTTTCAATTGTTCGCTTTCGTAAACCCCCCTTGCATCATCTGTGCTATTTCATCGGGATTAGGTAAAACTGCGCTTATTTGCTCGCCTACATATGCTGAAAGATTGAGCAACTCGTCAGGGGAAAGTTGTGGATTTGTGCGTGTAACCCAGTTACTGAAGGCGTAACGCCAATACGCCTGTAAATCAAGCGTTACATCACCTTTTGTTACAATAAACATCTCTTGTGCTGCTTTCTGTACATCGAAAAACGACATACCTCTCACCCATATTTCCATGACCTGTTCAGGGTCATCAGGGTCTACTTGTATTTCGTATCGTCTTTCATTCGTCTGTGTCATCAATTTGTTCTTGTCCACTATTTGGGGCATTTTCATTCACCTCGGTTGCAGCCTCTTGCGAGGGGGCATCCGACACTTCTTCAACAGCCTCTTGCGAGGGGGTTTCAGTCGTGTCATTTGGTTTTTCCAAAAGACCGTCATCATATTGGTTAAGGCGATGTACTACTTCGCCTTTAGTCCCACGAATGGTGATACCTCTTTCACGGCATACCTCTTGTAGTTCGCGTACGGTCAAGGAATTGTAATCTTTAGCAGGGAAAATAGGATTTGCGGTCATTATTGGCGAAGGTTCTTCAACTATTTCTTCACTTTCACTTTCACTTTCAGAAACGAAAACTGGAGTTATTTCTTCTTCAATAATTGGTGCTAATTCAGGAACTTCTTCCTCTATTTCAGGAATTATCTCTTCAATTTCAGGAATACTTTCTTCAATATCTTCTTCAATATCCACTTCTGTATCATTCAAAATCGCCTCTTCCACAACTTCTTCTGCAACTTCCACCCATGCAGGTTTTTCTTCTTTGACAGGTTCAGGGGGAAGATTAGTAATGAAAACGTTATCTATTTTAGAAGATGTGCGGTATCGCATCATCTCAGCCTTAAAAGCCACACCAGTTTCAGCACACATCCACTCAATATACTCAGGAATTGTATGTTTATTGAAGAATGAAAGTCTAACTGATTTTTCCGGTAGCATCTTCTTACCTCATGAATGTAACAATGTATCCTTTGCAATAACGTGCATAGACTTGGGCATAATACGCATCATAGAGCGTAGTGGTCCTTTGTCTTCAGGTATAGGAAGAGGTGCTTCGGTAATGTAGTAATCATCTATTATGATATCTAGAGATTCTCTTGTAGCACCAGTACCTTGTTTTGTAAATGAAAATCGTATCATATCAGCATCAGTTGTGTCGCTGGTATCATCATCAAAATTATCTATAGAACGGCGCATTTTGTGGTAAAATACAGGGTCATCTACGATTATTTCCATTTCTAAATCGTATTCTGTCTTACCTTCAACCGCCAAAGATGCATTTCTTGTACCAGCAAAAGGAACTTGGTCTGTTGCTGCATCTGCTACGTTTGCCCCATTTATTGTGTAGTATTGCTGTACACCAGTTGAACCGTTTAGTGTGAAACTGACTACTTGACCAACTTGCACACCAGCGACTTGTATCGTTCCATTGTAAAACATAAACGGCTTTTGTGTGCGTTTCGCAACACCGGCCTCTTTTCTCTTTTGTTCTGTATTGGCTGTATCTTCAAACAAACGATGAGTGTCATATCTGTCACCTTTTGTGGACTCTAACCGACCTGTATCTGTGTAAACTAAGGTAGAATCAAAATCTACACTCAATCTTAAGGCTGCATCAGTATCAGCAACTAAAGAGAAATTTTTGACTTTACAACCTCTAAATACACGAGTAAGTTGCTTTGAATCGGATGCTCCTCCATCAAATGAACCTTCATCGCTATCCGCATCAGTTCTTCTCACACTAACTTCCATTGCAAAAGAGGGAACTGTAGTTCTTGAAAACAGCAATCTTTCGACAGGATTTGTTAGATTTCCGGTAGATGTGTCCATGTGTGGTGTACCACGAGTTGAATCACTTTCAAATCTCATAAATTTGATGGCGGTATTATCAGCATGAGAAAAATTGAATGGGTCGTCAACCCAAATTCTACCACTTCCGCTGCTGTCAGAAATAGCCACTACTCGTCTAATTTCTTGTTTTATAGCCCTACTAAGTATAGAATTAGCACCATTAGTAGGCCATGTACCGTCACTTTGAGTTTCTCTGTTTACCTTAATGTCCGTTGTGGTAGCATCATTAATGACTACATAATCACCAACGTCAATATCTACACTGTTTATTGCCGGTGCAGCAGAACCACCGTCATAGGTAAAAGAAGAATCTCCAGCAGAGATAATGCCATTTGTTAGGAAGGTTGCACCACCTGTATTACCTAATGTGTCGCCAGTAGCATAAGTTACCTCGTGCCCAAGGCAGTAGTATAGCCATCTAGCGTTATGGATATTACACTCAAAAGAGCCATTTGTGTTGAGGAAACGACCCGGCACTTGAACAGCAACATCTCTTCCTAGTCCAACGACATGAAATCGCTTCAAATCCACTTTAGTTTCAGGTAAAGTTACTGTATTCACCAAACCCACAAATTGGTCTGTAAGGACTCTTTCTTTACTCAATAAAGCATTATTCCCATCAGAAGTCATTGTTGCGTCCATAGAGGGTGTTGCGAAAGGAAGAATTCGCATTATTTCGTTTGCTTGAGAATCTTTGTTCCCTGAACTGTGATTTGTTTTCAAAGCAGGTGTAATTGTTAATTCAGTGACATCTGATGCTGTTACAGCGTGTTTAACTATGGTAAATGTTCGACCTAACACAGCATAATCGTCATCTGTATCAAACCCTGAACCCCCTTGTAGGTTAGTAAAAGCAACTTTAGAGCCTACTAGCATACCTACTGGATAATGAAGAAGGCCAGCATGAACTGGAGTATCATCAGCACCACCACTAAAAGTAATAACACTAGTATCTTTGACTAAATCTCTAGTTCCACTTTTAGCGATAAATTTGAAAGAGCCAGCATATCCATGTGGTAAATCCATACCACTTTCATGACCGAAAGTGACTTCTGTAAGGTCTCCCTTATACACAGTTGACGGTGGCATGGTTCTCTCTCACCTCATGGGATTAGTTCTGCAAAGATAACTACTTCGACTTGGAACGTAGTTCTGAATAGAAATTTAGTTCTATCCGACAAATCGGTACGGGTTTTGTAAACCAACCTATCCATATTCACACCATCGCCTTTTCTCTTAAGGTGTATTATTCTTCTGATTTCATTTTCCATCAGTTGCTGTTGTTTTCGATTCTTCATCGTCCTAGCGTCTAATGTGATATTTATACGAGTTGTAACGAAATCGTACAATAATTCAGGAGTTTCTTCGTTGTGTGCAGTTTCAAACACCATAACGTAATCGTGCTTTTTCATATCAATACGCTTACCACGCTCAGGACTTGTGTCAGCCATATCAATAATAATCGGCTTGATGCCGTTAGTATTGCCTCTATTCCAGTTGTCTTGTAACAACTTGATGACTAAATCAATTCCTTCTAGGAACGTTGCGACCACTTTGCTCTACCTCCTTTAGATGATATCGAACATCAGGTACGATTACTCCGCCTCGATATTCTACGTGATTTCGATATAATTCAGGGCTTTCAGTAAGCATTCTCTTATCTACAAACCCATCAATAAGTTCAACATACTCTTCGTCTACTGGATTTCCAAAATTATCTTCTATTTCACCAGTAGGAGTCTCTCTAATTTGTGCAAGAGCCATCTCTTCTCTTTTGATTCGGTCTCTGTAATCGGGATTTTCTCGCTTAAACGCAGACTGTAAATCGTTTTGCATTTCTTTATCCTTAGCAAACGCCTTTACGACTTGCTCAAGAAATATTTTAGTTTCAGCAGAAGGCTTACTCAAAGGCTACCACCTCAATATATCGGGGTAGCGTTGCATCAATATCTTGACGATAAAGTTGAATTTTAGACGATAAATCTACATTTTGTGTGCCTTCAGGGATTAAAACACTTCTATCATCATTCATTAATAAATCAATAGCAACCATTTTTGTACAAACATCTTCAATGGCTTTTTCTAGATATCTTTCACCGTAAATGTATGAAACTTTTACAGCGTTCCACTCAAAGAAAGGATAGGAATTGTTGAAGTAAATAATACCCATTTCGTTATCAATCCACCAATCTCTTAGTCTCCCTTTATCCCCACTGGCGCTTCCTCCTTGCAAATCAATAGCAAGACGATGCTGCTTTAGGGATGTACCGCTAGATGCAAGTGTAGTTAGTGGAGTTCCACTAACATTTGTACAGCCAGTAAAAGTTGTAGATGTTTTTCCGGTATAAGCGAGAACTTCATTTCCTACCATAATCAAACCAGCATTCACAAATCCTTCAGTAGAAGCAACTGTAACAGTTGTAGAAACAACAGAAACACTGGTAGTAGTTTCTTCATGAGTTTGAGATATTGTAATTGCAGAGGTGTCTGTACATGCTATTGTGCTAGTTTCACCACCAACAGTATCCCTCATACTACTAATTTTCACAATACCAGTGCCATAGTCAGCATTTGCAGTTGCTAAGAATTCATTGTGAACTGCAACATTAGATGTACTTCCCGGTAGGGTAAAAGTAGGAGCAAACTCGATTGCTGCTCTTGAAACACGGTCCTCTTTATTGATTAAATCAGCAAGAGCCTGTGCTGTTGAAACCTTATCGAAATCTGCTCTCCATGTAGAAGTAGTTGTACCAACAGAAAGGGTAGCGTAACTTCCACCAGCACTCAGATAGACTGAATCACCACTTAGAGCAGTGTAATCTGCAATTTCCACTCTTGCTTCAGCAGCACCAATTTCACGATAGTCATCACCCTGCCACAGTTCTATACGCAACATTTGTTGAATATTCCTGAATAATAGGGGGGTTGTACCTACATAATCGGTATAATATCGCCTTCTATACGGTTTATATGTGTCGAAATTGATATATTCGGCTGTAACTAGATTCGGTCTCCAAGAGTTATGTGTGAGATTATCTATCCTATCTTGTGCCCTTTTAATCAGGGTTTCGACCTTACTTTTCTTAACTCCTCTTGTTTTCCCATTAGTAAAAGAGGCTTGATTCTGAACGAAAGTATTGTCAGCCGCTTGATAATCAGCGGCAGTTATACTTGAAGTGAAATTTAATTTTACACCATTTACAGATGTAGTAATAGATGAAATTGTACGCTCAATCCCCAATGGGTCTGCGTCTGAATAAATTAGAATGGTATCATCAACTGACCATCCACAGTTCCGATAATCTGCACCAGTGATATATACACCATCTGAATCGCTATCTGCCGCAACTGCTACTTCTTCTTGAGGTCCAATCTCAAGTAGGTCTGCTACCTTTTGAGCGGTTGTATAGACGATAGCATCAGGGTCTAAGGGGCGTGTTTCAGCCTCACCCGGACTGAACACTTGTGGCATTACTCTCTAGCCTCCTCACTTCTCTCTGCTAAATTATATTCCATAGGCTTATCACACGCACCGCAAGTTTCTCGGTACATGAAATGCAAGAAGCCGCAGTAGCGACAACGAGTGCCACATCCTATGTTTAGGATATCGCCAATGTTCTTATTTCGTTGTCGCTGCTGCGAAACCACTCCTGCTAGTGGTTTTTCCGTGTTGAAAACCGAACCCTCTCCGATAGATGACGACAAGCGAACATTCTGCTTTTGTGCCGTTTCTAAGTCATCTATCTCAAGTGTTCGGAGTTCAAATCCCATGTAGTACCGCCTCCCCTCATCAGGAAGTGTGCGTTACTACAATGAAAACATTTCCCAAAACAACTACTGGTTCAGCACCGACTAGCGTTCCCGAAGGAAGAGCCGATGTTAAATCACTGTTGAGTGTGGTCAAGTCCGAGAATTCTTTCGGACTAAATGGACCAAGAACTGTAACGCCTCGTGCCACGCCTAATCACCGCCTCAGTTGCGGCGACCAAATGCGTACCATGTGCCGTCTTGTCCTGCCACTGATTGCACTACTAGAGTGCTGCCGTTGATTAGGGCAAAAACCCCGTCAACACCAGCACCAGTACCAGCAGTACTACTTCCAGCGTTAGCACCACATCCGATGATTCCTGATAGATAGGCGGAAAGGTCAATGCTCCCTCCTGTATCAGAACCACCGTTAGTGAATGTGCCAGTCACCATAAGTAGGTCTCCTATGTAGTGCGGTCTTGTGTCAATTGTACTTGCAAATGCCATTTATTATCACTCCGTTATTGTTTCAGTTGTTTCTTCAGTTGTTGTTTCTTCAACCACCGGCTCCTCAACTACAACCTCTTCCTCAACCACTGGTGGTTCAGGTTCAGGTTCAGGTTCAGGCGCTGGTGGGTTTAGTATTTCATCAACCATTGTAAGTAGTGTTCCTTTTGTTCGATACGAACCGGATAGGTCAACACCGTTATCGGTTAGCCAAGTAATGATTTCACCCCTTCTCCATGAAGAATCAGGGATTCCATCGTTTCCTTCGTCTACATGAGGTGCTTCATCCCCATCAAGGGTGAAGTAAGGAAGTACGAGGTATCGGCGGAATTCATCCACCCATTCCTGCGATACTTCCCGTACTTCACCACGAGAAAAGTCCGGCGTGTACGCATCGGGACTCCTTCGGTAGAAGGAAGGACCGTTATATCGTACAGTCGGCATAGGTAGTCACCTCAGTTGTACATTACCAGTACGTTGGTAGTGTTTGCTGAACCACTTAGGTACTGTAGTGTGATGGTAAGGCTACTTACACTTGCACCAACGGATACTGCTGCTGTTCCTGAGTCAGTTGTGAAAACTGAAAGGATGCTGCTGATTCCGCCAGCCAAAACGATAGTCTCACCGTCTGCACCGCCGGTTACACTGATTAGCGCCATTTTTGGCGCTGCGTCGTATCCGTTTGCACCATCTGAATTTGATGCTTGGAAAGTACCCGGACCACCGCCCGGATAAGATACGTCTGCTGCTCCGTCTAACCATTCAGTGGTGTCCTGTGAACCCGCTCGGAGTTCCCATGCACCGACTAATGTTGCTGTTGCTGTTCCGCTTAATGTTAATTCACTTGCCATACTTAATCACCTCACTGCAAATCCCTGACGCTTCCATGCGCCCCAAAGAACGTTGTCCAAATCTCACCCATAGTTCGGTATAGACCTTCCTGACCGAGACGGTTGATGGCGAATGGGTCGCCAGTTTCAATTCCACTCTCGTAATATTGGGTTGGGATTGCTGTACTGAAATATACATAATCTGTGTCTAGGAAATACATCCTGCTAATTCCGTCCTTGGTTACATCCTTGGATGGAATGATTGGAACTCCGTTGTAGGTTGCTACAATGAATCCAGCCTCGATACCGGGTACACCCTTTACACCGTTGTAGGTCGGGGTGACTCTCTTTTCTTCCATAAAGCGCTGTTGGCTTTGTAGGAGTTGCTGAAGGCGCATTAGAGTGTCATATCCAGTTAGGATGACCTTCGGGTTGCCTCCTCGCTCCCATATGTTTTGGAACAAAGTGTCAAGTTGGTCAAGACTTAGGTTTCTGTTAGTGCTTGAAGAATCTGCGTTGTCTTCAGCGAAAGCCCAAGTGTTAGAACTTCGGTCAATCGAGTAGATATCTTCGTCACCAGCATCGTAGTGAGTACCGGAAGCCATCTGATTGTTTCCAACAGTGATTCTGTCTAGAGACTCAAAGTTGTTACCTGCAACAGTTGATGCATCAGTTAGAAGCATCTTGTTGACCATCTCAGCGTGGTGCTTACCCATTTCTTCCTTCATGACTGAGCGGATATCGCCTAGTCCGTCATCCTTGTCAGCAAGGAAAATTGCTGTCTCGGACATATCGAAGGTGTGAGCGATGGTCTTCGGTTTTGCTGCTACGTGCTGGAAAGTTGGCTTTACAGTCTCAGGTAGTGTTGCGTTTTCTGCAACTCCACCGTGAAGTGCGCCACCGTTTGGCTTTCCAGTAATAACTCTCCAACCGGACCTGTCCCAAGGCCTCTTTGGTAGAATGCTGAATGCGTTGAACTCTTGGTTCAATTGCGACCATACCTTGCGTCCGTAGATTGCTTGGTATGTTCCAGCGGTTGTGCTGAGCATAGGTGCATCAGCCTTTAGCAACTCACTACCGGAGTAGGAGTAGCCCATTGCGTTCCCAGCGCCATAGTAATAGCGCTCCATGTCAGTTATTGTGCGTACGTAATCTCTTGCCATTCATAATCACCTTCCTATTCAGACACTCCTAAATGCGCTGTTTGCGAGGTTATGTACCTCATCCCAAGACATATTTCCAAGGTCTTCAGTGGATGGAACGTCAATTGCCGGAACAGAGTTCTCGCTCTTTGCGATTGTTTCTCCACTCTCAGCAGGAGCAGTTAGACCATCAATTCGCTCGCTTAGAGCGCTGATAGCCTTTGTAATCTCATCTAGAGGGCCACGAGCATCAAACTCAAGAACTTCATTCTTGGTTATTTCCGCTTCTTTTTCTGTAGCGTATCGGTTTGCAAATTGCTCTTCTAGAGAGGAGCGTAGTTCAGTCTCAGCCATTGCAGCCTTGTAGACTTCGTATGCAGCCTCTACATCAGCAGTGCCTACCATGTCAGGAGTTAGGAAATCGCCCTTCTCCACTTTTCCGCTACCAGTAGTCTTACCAACAGCATTAGTGGATGGCTTTCCGCCTTCCTGAGCACGACCCTTTACCTGTCCGGCAAAGTAGTCAGCACCGTCACCGATTGCTTCAGGTGTTGAACCAAGGTTTGCCTTTTCTAAATCATCGAAGTGTGCTCTTGCACCCTCAATGTCTACTCCAGCAGACTTTAGAGTTCCTTCCATCCAGTCGAGGTACTCAGATGTTATTACATCCGAATACTCGTCTGACTTCTTGGACTCATCCTTGGACTCAGCCTCAGCATCGTCTTTCTTATCCTCGTCTTTGCCTTTCTTGTCTTCCATGTGCTCTTTCAAGCCTTCGGGCATTTCGCCCTTTTCCATAGCGTCAAGGCGACCTTCAAGACGGGATAACACGTCAGTCATCTGTGTCATCATATCATTTTCGTCAGTCATTTTACTTACTTCCTTGTTTTCTATATCGTGTTTTAGTATGCGAAAAGTGGCTTCAGGATTGATGCCACGCTCACAAATCGTGATTTCATGCAGTTCCAGTTTGCTGATTTCTTGGTAATCACCATGCTCAGCATCGGACTTTCGGACACGCTTGAAAGCCTGACCTCCAATACTAAAACCACGAAGAGACCCCTTACGAATTTCTGCGGCGACTTCTTTCGCCTTTTCTATATCATCACGAAGAGCAACTACAACGAACATTCCGACATCATCTACTTCGGACTTCCATAGTCTACCTTCACTGTCGGTGTAAGAAGGGATAACTTCACCGACTTGGATATTTGAGTGTGCTAGTTGGACGTTTCTGTATTTCGCATCGCCCATGTACTTTGCAAAAGCGTCTTTCAAGGCTTCTTTAGTGATTTTATCACCTTGCTTGTCAACGACTTCTACGCTTGCATAACCCGCTACGACGAGGTCTCCACCCTTCAATAGATGGATAGACTTCTCACCCGAACTTCTAAGCGGGGCTGAAAGCATAATTAGAATTATTTTAATTCTTACTATTTATATGCAACGGATTAAGACAACTTTTGTTTTTTTTCTTTCAATCGCTTTCTTTCTGCTTTAGGATATGGCTCTTCAGGGTCTTCAGTAGACCGTTCTCGCATATCCCAATCAGGTACTGTTTGTTCAGAATTGAGAGTAGTCGGACCTCTAGGTGAAGAATTGGGTGTACCCACATCTATACCCATACCTTTAGCACCAGTTGTATTGAACATTTGCTCTTTTTCTATCAAATCCATAGCCCTTTCCATAACTTCTAAGGCTTTCTGCATTTTAGGTTTTAACAATCTAGATTCATCTTTAGGCTTTAAAATTCCAGCACTTTGTTCTTCTGAAATCTTTTTTCTATGTTCTGTTTCTTCTTCAGAAGGAATTGCCTCTTCAGTTTCTATAGGTAATTTTTCGACCTTTCCTTTCAACATTAAACTAGCAACTTGCCCCCAATATGGTTTGAGACTTTCACTTAATTCAATACTGTAATCACCTAAACCAACATCAGATAGTACAGTTATAGGGCTATCTACCCAATAACCAAGAGATGATTTGTTTAAGGTGTAATATACTTCGTCTTGTGGAAGTGTAATTTTTATTTTATCATCTTCAATATCTATGTCGTGTGGAACATGGATTGGTGGTAATGCTTTTGCGATGATAGACAAAGTTTCCATCGAAACCCCACCTTCTCCCTCACCTTCTCCTACTAAACGACTAATTTGAACATCGTAAACATCTCTATCATATCTAGAAACTCGACTAACTCCGCTAAATCTAACTCTAACAACATCTCCTTCTTCAAACGGCTTATTGCTAGTAACAGTCCCAACATCAACAAATGTTTCCCCTTCTTTCTCAACTGCTCTATTCCCTAGACCTTCTGAATCTATTACAGGGCCAGCGCCTAATCTGTAAGTGTAAGGATTATTCCCTCTTCTATCCAAAACAACGAGATTCATATCTTTGTTACGCCTCAACAAAACCCACTTTGGATGCCTTTTCTCACCACGCATATAGGTACTCTTGCCATCTTTCAAAATCACAGCAGAATGCTCTTTGAGTAAAGTTTCTACTGCATCCTTCAGACCTTCATCGTCTGTAAATCTAGTATCATGGGGACCAGCAATTAACACTTTTTCGTGACTATCAAATTGACCTCTTAGAATTTTAAATCGCTCTCTAACAGTCATTTCCATAACATCTGAACCATCATAATGAAGGATATCACTAATGTGTAAATTTTCTTTTGTTAGAACTCCATCTAATGTGCAATCTTTCTCACCTAAATTTTTGACTCCACTTCTAGCCCAATCAGGAATTGCAGTTCTTGTGCCGCTTTCGTCATAAGCAGTAACCCTATTTCCCTTCTTTGTAAGTACTAATCTTTTACCTTCGTAGTACTTAGAAATAGCCCAAGAGCCAGTAAATCCTCTTAATTCCTGTAACTGTTTTAATTTGAAAATTCTATGCATTGGTCTAATTGGGGGTATCCAACTCGGCTCTTTATCACCTTTCAGCAAAGAATCAGGATTCAGTAATGCTACTGCGTATTCAGCAGGTTCACTTGCTAATAATCTAGCAGGGTCATCTAAAATACTCATACTAGTTTGACCTAAAGCGGTTGTAGGAATTTCAACATTACTAAGAGGCTGCTGAAGTGGCTCTCCTTCAGTTAAAGCATATTGATTACCATAATCTACTCCAAAAGCAGCAGTTACATGACTAGGGTTTGCTGGCCTAAGTGATTCAGTCTGATTTATAGAATGAAAAGTAGGAGTGCCTGTTTCAAAAGAAAAGCGACCTTGAGGAGTTACACTTACTCCACTTTTATGTGAAGCGCCGTAGATATTAGTAACCTTAGCGCCTTCTTCATTAAATGAAGTAATTGGTTGAACTACACTACCTTTGGCCCTTTCCCTTTCAGTTACATGGTCATCAGGTAACTGCGTCCCATCATAAAGAATTAAACCCCTAGAAGCATGAATAGCATCACCATGTTGATGTTTTTTAGCGTATTTGTGCCCTAATGAACTAGTAAACGGTGTAGTTCCATCTTCATTCATATCCGCTTCAATTAATGATAACCCATGTTCACCAAAACCAGCAGTATCTTTGATACCAGTAACTTTCTTTAAATTACTCAGTGGTGTTGATGTTTTGTATTCAAATGGTGTTTCTTTGTCTATTAGAGTAATAAGTTCTCCTACTTTTCCTTGAACAGCGGAAATCATTTCATCTAAATTATTAACATCAGCATCTATTCCTAACTCCTCTACCTTTCTTGCAATCCTTCTTTTTGCTAATTCAGGATTTCTCTCTTTAGTGCTTTGAATTGATGTAAGTAACCCAATTAAACCCTGCATCTCTCTTTCAGTTGGTCTTAATTTACCCATTCTTTCAAATTCAGGAGTGTCTCTTTTGCCTCTTTTTACTGCCTCTTTCATTCTATCTTCTATTGTAGTGTACTTGCTAAATTGACCATGATTATCATAAATTTCAGAATCATAATCTTCTTCAATCCCTGACGCTTCATGGGCTATATTCTTTACAGATTGAATAAATCTCTCTTCACCATCAGGAATTGTTGAAAGTGTTTTATTCAAATGTTCTCTATGCTCAGAATCATTTGGGAAACCTAAATCTTCAATAAAATCATCAATAGAAGTTTTGTTAGTTACTATAAACCCATCTCGCATTTTTTGTGATAAACCTCTTACATTTTCATGAACAGGTAAAGATGTTTTTTCTATTCCAAAATCTCTAGTAGTTGGTGATAGTCCCTCAACACCCTCATAATATTCACTGGGTAGATGGTGTAAGGCTAAATTAGCATCAGCAAATAAAGCGGCCATATTTTGTTTGAATTTAGGATTATCTACACTCAAAAAATCAGGTGGTAAAAATTCAGCAAGATGTTTTACCATATTGATGATAGTTAATGTATCATAATCTAATTTATCGTTGAACGGTCCTGACCTTATTTCTCTACTCGTTTCAACTTTGTTTTCTAATTTAGCCTTATGGTCGCCATTTATTCTTGACATTATGTTCGCTTCGTGTAAAGCATTTCTACCTGAAATACTATCTCGGTATATTTGATTATCAAACGTTTTAGTATAAATCTCTTCAGCCCTTCTAGTTTCACCAGTATCATAATCGGTAACTAACATATCGGGGTCTAAAATTTCAGGTAAACCCATTGATATTTGCCCACCATAAGGCTGTCTGCTATCTTTATGTTTGCTATTCAGCCAATCGCTCACCATATGAGCAGTAGTACTTTTTCCAAATTTTTCAAGCGACTCTTGAGGTGTAAGTCCACTTAAAGCATCAATAAAATTAGGATGGGTTGATTCTGTTAAATTTGTATTTTGAAGTCTTTTAGACCTACTTAACTGTCTTTTAGGATGTTGAAGTGAGTGTAATGAAAGGGTAGAAGATTCAGGATGTGGGTGAATTAAGAATCCAAATAACCCTTCCAATCCGTCTTTTACTGAAAATCTAGTTCCATCTATATTAGCAAATAAACCCTCTTCTGTCCCATAAGATGGGTCACTCACCATAGTTGGACCAAGTAAAGCCTCAGCGAAAATATGCCTATCTATCCCAGCAGCCGGTCCTAAAAATGCAGTAGCAAAATCATTAGCAGGGTAAACTCCACCTAATTCTCTAACAGCATCTTGTATTTCAGGTGGTAAAGCGAGTAATTCCTTGTGAGGTTTATTACTACTAAAGAAACTAAAACCATCTTCTATTGAGCCTCTTTGAGCACCTATTTTTTGAAAATCTCCAATATTATCAAGAATTTCATTCATGTGTCTTGAATCTATCAGTGGTCCACTATGGTTTGGATAATGATGCTCACCGGCCTCAATTTCTTTTCCATTTTTATCAAACCCTAATGAATACAAAAGAGACTCTTTGCTATGTTCTTTTTTCTCAACCTCTTTTTCTTTTAATGTTGAAAACAAAGAGTCACCAAATCCTTCACCTAAATCTCTTTTTAATTTAGCAAAATCACTCTTTGTGAGTTTAGGGATATGACTTAAACTGCCTGTAAATTCTTCATCTAACCCTAAAGCGTCATGAATATTTTCTATGGCCCTTTCGACTAGAGGTGTGGTTTCTTCCCCTTCTTGAAAAAATATTTTTCCTTCATTATCAATATGTGCAGAATGTAAAGCCGCTAATAAAGAGGAGGATTCTTCATAAATTTCGGGTTGTAAGGAATGAAATAAATTAGGTTTTACGTTATTTGGTCCTGAATGAATAGTCGAATTTTCAACATGACCTAACATATTCGTTGCTCTCATACGCATATTTCGCTTTAATCTACCCATAGGTAACTCAAAATTATCATCAAATTTTACAAATTGGTCTTTAGAATCTGACGTTTTATCAATAAGATGTTCAAACACTTTAGTTCGCTCTTCAGGACTTAACCATTCCAAACCCATATGCCATGCTAAATCAGACAAATAAGATGGATGAGCCAAATCTTTAGGTGTTCCACTAGCAATTCCATAATAGTCTGCTAATAATGGGTCAACCCCACCTTCAAATTCAGGTGTTACTTCTTCAGTTTGCCATTCCTGCATTCTATCAGCAAAATGACGTTTTCTTAAATCAAAATCGCTAGATAAACCATCGTCATTTTCCTCTTTCCATCTCTCAAAATCTCTTTGATACATATCTTCTTCATGGGAAAGTGTATTTGGTGATTTTCCTGTATGTAATGAACCTAAAAATGGAGTTTTGCCGCTACTAAGTTTATTTGTACTGGTTCGTGTATGTGGTGTATTTTTATCGAGCCAAGACTCTACAGCAATTTCAAAACTTTTTACTTTAGATGCACGATTAGGCTTTCCTTCTACTGGTGGTAAAAACCTCTTTGCAAGAATATGATATTTCCAAGGTAAACCACTAGATGGTTCAATTTTATTCAAAGGATTGTGCTTTCTATCTAAGGGGTGTGAATCCCCAAAATGCCTTGACAAATCTGCTTGAACTTGAAATGGGTAACCGTGAGAACGAGCGAGTCTATGCTTTATGTGCTCTTCCCTATCATCTAATGGTAAATCCTTCTCAACGTGAGAAACTATTCTTTTATGCCAGTGACTTGAAGGTGAACCTGCTCTTCTTGAAGCGTGACCTTGGTGACGAGCAGACCTAAGTTCTCTTTTCTGCTGTCTAGTTAACTTAGTCTTAGTAAAACCACTCTCGTTTTTAATTATGCTGTCGGCTAAAAAATCGCAAACATCTTCTTTCCAAGTCTTTTCTAATTCAAACTCATGCAAATCTAAATTAGCCTTGGCAAAAGTATATTCTACTAAAGAAGATTCTATGTCAGTGAAGTCATTAATGGAAACAAGAAGATTATCTCTTGCCCTCACAAATGTGTCGGCAGCATCTTCACGCACACACTACCCACCCTTCATTCAGTTGTTGGTGTTTTCCCACCAGTGTCTATCTCGTGACTCTCTACTGGTCTGTCGTGAGTATTTACACGAGCAGACAAAGCATCCATATTATAGGATTGAGATGTTGCTCCCTTGTTTGCTACATCTTCTACATCCAAAGTGTAATTGTTAGTAGTGTAATAGGCGTTTCTTGTTTGACCGCCGGATTCTGCAACAAAAGTTACATTTTGAGGTTCTGTGTTAAAAGAAGTAGAAAAATCAGGTTGAGCCTTAGCCATAGTACCGCAACCAGCCTTTACACAAGCCGCTTTATTGGCGGTTTCACCACATTCAGGACAAACTTTAGCCTTCTCTAAGGTATCTGCTCTTTCTAATAATTGCTGTGCTTTTTGAAACATAGCAACTGCTTCGTCACTTACATCAGTATATCTCGGTCTCACCATATCAGTACAACTCCAGCGGCGGTTTTACATTTTCGGCCATTTCGTGAATGTCTTCCCAACTCATTTCATGAATTTCTTCGTTGGTAAAATTGTTTAAATCTGAATTATCACTTTTTATTATAGCCTCATCATTTCGGAATGGGTCTGCTTCAACATCTTCCGAAAATGGGGTATCAACCCTAACAAAGCCTGATTTTCTTAGGATTGCAGTAGGGTTGTTGAGCATTTTTTTAAGTTCTTGGTTTTGCCTTTGCACAGCCTTAATATCGTTATCCATAGTTTCCATTTTAGAAATTAGAGCGTTCATAAGTTGCTCCTCTGTGCTAGGTTCTTCACTCATTCACTTCACCTACTGTGGCCTAAATCCGCCATATGTTCCTGTATGTGGGCGCATTTGGTGGTTAGTACGAGCAGGGATGACTGTACCGGGTAAAACTCGGTCTCTTTGTGCTGTGTCGAAATTTGCACCTCTTTCATTGAATTTCATTACTGGGACTCCACTAGCAAATTCATTCAGTGGGTTTTCGTTCTCAGCCTTTTCAATTGTGAAATGCAAGTCATCGTTCAAGAAAGTTCCAACTTTTAGAACCTCTTGGAGATGTGATTTTGCTAGTTCAGCGTCACCATCATCTATTGCTCTAGAGAGCGCTTTTACGTGTACATCCATCTTTCTTGCAAACGAGTCCATCTTGGCTAGGTCCATGATACTCAACCCACCGACTACATACTCACTTAATTACACTTATGCTCCACGAGGCCTTCTAGAGTCTATCAAAGCGTTAGAAACGTTCTGTGCTAAAGTTGGGTCGCCACCTCTTTGTTGGACACTTGAGACTGGTGAACCCGAACCTGCGGTTGCTCTTCTTTCAGGAGAGGCTGGCCCTCTAGGAGTTCTTAGACCGACCCCTTCGCCACCGGGCTGTGAACCGGGCATCACTCGTTGCATTACTTGCGGAGGGACTCCTTGCGGAGGGACTCCTTGTGACATTCCTCCTTGTGGCGGCATACCTGTCATAGGTGGCGCTCCACCAACAGGTTGTGGTTGCATTTCAGCACCTTCTTGTTTTCGATAAACGAATCTAATATCACGCTTTCCTTCTTCTAATAATTCAGGCTGATAACCTAACATCATCATTCTTTGTGCCAAGTTAGCCTCCATCTCATCACGGCGTAGTCTAGTAATTTCGTCTTCTTCTTCGTTTGGATACAATGTTAGTTTCCAATCGTAAACATTCATTTCCTTTAGCATACGAGGGAATAGAACCTCAGTGTACACTTTCTGTCCAAATTCAACTGCTCTATTGGTAACTAAGATTTGCATACCTTCGTTGTTCAGCCCACCTGATTTACCATTATCAATCATAAATATAGCACTCACACCATAATAAGCGGCTATTCTGTTACGAATTTCATCTCTTACGGCGATATACTGCATCTCTTCAAGAGTATCCATGAACTTAACCCAGTTCACACCGCCACGGCCTGAAGAAGATTCAATACCGACTTTAGGAACATAGTGTGGGTCTCTTTCCATCTTTTCATCAACAGACTTCCAAAAAGACTTCATTGATTCAAGATTATCTGTGGTAACCGAAATAATACCTTTTGGAATTCTTCGTTTTTGATAAGCAGTGTACATATAATTGTCCATTGCGGTAAGAGTCATTGCTTGTCTCCACATTGTATTTACTGGACTCTTTCCGTAAAGTTTGGAAGGATTGTACTTACTTATGTGGATAACTTCTCCCTTGATGTAATATTGAGTTTTTCCACTCCCAGCCATATTGACGTAGTGAGCGTCTTCCATTTCTGAGCCGCAGACTTGACACTTATCTTCTTGACCGGGATAAGAAACTTCACTTCTGTGAAGTGGACACACCTTGTACCTTCCACCACGAACACCTCTCTTATCTGCTACAATTCGCATAAATATGGGGTCACCACGCATGATATCTTTCACACGATAAAACTCTATTTCACCACTATCAGGATTGACGTAGTACTCTTTTATGAGAATTAAGAATGCATCATCTACAATGTTAAGGTCGTTTTCAATTTCTTGAAGGACATTCATAAATGACTGTTCCATACTGTTTTCTTGCTTTAACAACCACTTGGGGTAGATAATTTCCTGAGCATCCGGTCCTCTAACTTCCCCCTCACACAATTTACAAAAATCTACAGAATGTTGGTATTCTTCACCACAATCAACACATTTCTTTTCAAATGACTTTTCCCAGTAATATCCCCTTCGGAACACTTCTTGGCTTAATTTAGATAAAACTGTCCTCAAAATTAAATTTTCACGAGATACAGCATATAGCGCTGGTAGCGTAATCCCTTGAGCGAGAACAGGCTCTTGAATACCAGTTGTGTAAAGAGGCATCTGTGGTTGTGGAGTAGTCCTCCTTCGGAAAGGGGCAGAAAGGGCTGAAAGAAATCTACTCACTCTACTATCATCATCTGCCATCACAATCCCTCCGACCACTTAGCGATATCATCTGAACTACAATCCCATTCTTGCAACAAGGAGTCGGCTTTCAAAGCATCATCTTTCCAGTTGTTATACCTCACGACCCGCTGCAATTCTGTCTTACGAAGAGGGTCGCCTTCATGGATATATTGCAAAACCGCCTTTGCTTGAACGTCTTTCATTTTTAGATGTGGAAGTATAGATTTTAGTAATTTCTCAATATCACTTTTAGAGTAAAATTGTAATCTATGTTGGGTTCTATTACTATTTTTAGATATTTTTTGGTCTAATTGTAAAACCCCACAATCTAGAGTTTTGTGTAATTGCTCACAATGCGACCTACCTCTTTGCCCAGTCGCAACGAAACCGGCTCTTGGTTCACCACGACCTGTAATTGTAATGTAGCCGTCAGCATCTAAGAAACCCGCTGCATAAGCAAACGGGTCTTTCAGAATAAGGCCATTTTTATCCATCTTTACAAAAGTGCCCTTTTTTGCACCCTGAGTTACATCAACTTCTTCCCCATACATTTGAAGCAATTTTGATAATTTAGAAGCAGTCATACTTTTATGGAGAATGTTATCATCTGTAAGAGACTCAAATATAGCACGAGAACCCATTGGTCCATTCTTTTGAAGAACTTCTGCGGATTTTTCTATAGTTTCACGGTCTTTTTGATTTAATTTATCTATTTGATGAAGAGATGTTTTCCACATTTTTCGGGCATCAGTACGCATTTTCATAGCACTAGCCCATGCATTTTGCTCTTCTTCTCCCCAAACATCTTCAAATTCATCTAAAGTTTTGAGAGTTTCATCTGCTTTTTCCCAAAGCAAACAAGCCTTGACGAGTCCGACTTCTCTAGAATCTGAAAATCTTCTTAGACTTTTCAAATCTCTATCGCTTAATCCTAAATTACGAAGTGTTTGCTGTCGCTCTTCTGCCCACGGAATTTGATTCAATGTAGCCTCTACTTCTAACCTTTTAAGTAATCTAATATCAGAAATTACATCGTCAATATCGTATTTTGCATCTTTGTGAATTCTTCGCATTTTGCGTAGTTTATCCACAAAATCAGCAGCACTACACCCTAAATGTGTCTCAAACCAGCCCTCTCCGGTATTAGAAAAGAATGATTGTTTTATTACCACTGGTGTTTCTTTTTCGGGTTGAGATTTCTCAATAGGATAAGAGTCTTCAAGAAATGCGCTACCCCACATAGTAATTGACCCCTTAAATGACCTTTATCTATGTTCCTGTACCCACAACGTTGTATTCATATTTTCTTCTTCAATAATAGTCAAATTCAACAGTTCCACCTCTTCAATGCTGCACCTTTCGGTGTTAATTTACCCTTTTTACTTGTCGGCCCTTTAACACCAGTCATACGTGCACAGAACGACTTTCGCCTTTTTGAAGCCTTGCTACCACGTTTGAGTTTACTCGGTTTCTTAGTTACAGGTCTTTTGAGATTAGCACCTGTCGTTCTTTTGAAATGTGCTCGCCCTTTAGCACTCAAACCACCAGTCTTTGCGTGTTTCTTAGGATTATATCCATGAAACGGCTTCTTTTTAGATTTCAAAAATTCCCAACTTTCCTCAAATGCATTCATTTAATCACCTACGGTATCATCCAACTTGAATTTGCTTTTGTAGCCCCACCATACCAATCGTCAATGCCCGGTAAAACGTCGTCAAGAAGTACAACTGACCCTTTGAATTCTTTAGTAGCCCAATTTGCTAAAGCGATACTCATTGCCAAGTCATCATGAGTACCGACACTTTCTAGACGACCATTTTTCTGCATACCAAATCGGTTTAATTCTTGTTCTAATTTATGAGTATATTCTCGACTCTTCTCATCACCATATGGTGTTTTGATGTGGCCTTGCTCAAAGGCTAGTAACAAAGACATGAATAGAGATTCTTTCTTTGTACGAGTTGTCATGAACACCTTAATCGGCATATCAGCAGCCATTTCCCTCATTTCTGCTTCAAGCATACGTTGGAAATTGTTACCTTCTAATTCTATTAAATCAGGTTGAAATCTATTATTCAAAACAACCATCATTCTTTTTTGCGCCATAGAAGACATTCCCCTTTCATGTACCACATGGACAATTTGTTTTACATCTTCATCAGGTAACATACGCATAACAGTCATGGCAGTAAAGTCAGCGTTCTTATCAGAAGAAATTGCAGGGTCATGACCTATGAAATGCTGACCCCATACCCCATCAGGCTCTCCTTCTTCATTATAATTTGATTCTGCTCTTTCCATAAGAGTCAAATTTTCATCTCTAGCCATTTCTAAAATGTCCATTGGGAACATACTCGCTACATCATGAATCGGTTCACACAGATACTCACGGCTAAACTGAATCGCTGGCATGGATAGTCTTCGTTCTTCTAACGCTTCAAGATTCCATCTAGAAGGCCAAAGCGCCTCTCCTTTGGTATTTATTGCGGGATAAGTCTCAACAGTAAAAGTCTCTTTCTTTTCTAATTCAGCGTATAAGTCGTTGTATGAGAAAGGTGTACCTACCATCATCAAGCGACTAGAATGGTGGAGAACAGGTAGTAAAACACCGTAAAACCAATCTGCTGCTCTTTGCAACTCAGTTCCAGTAGTACCCCAAAGAATATCATCACAAACTACAACATCAGGGTGGAAACCACGAGTAGCACCACCAACGGACTTAGCCATAATACGAGAGCCATTTGAAAACTCAAAGTAAGATTTAGCCCACGGTTTTCCTTGTGGTTTTAATGAACGAAGGCAATCAGCCCCTTCAATATTGTTTCTAATAAAACGCATATGTTCAAGAGTTTGTTCCAAAGAATGTGAAAAAATCATTATATGTGTGCCGGGATTAAAAGCCGCTAACCAAAGAGCATAAGACATGAAAAATACAGATTTACCGTGGTCACGAGACGCTTTAACGCAATAATATCGGTTAGAATCTAACCCTTTACCCCATTTTTCGTGATGCCAACTTAACTCAAAACCTAAGATTTCTGTAAAAAAATAATCGAATGACTTCTTGCTCATTTCCCTATCCATCTGCTGGATAAAGTCTTGCATATCTTCAGCCATTCAATTAACCCCCCATAATTGTCGAGCCACTAGCACCACCAGTTAAATCGGGTTGATTTTCCTGTGCTTTATCTCTTTTATCTTGGAAATTAGACTTGTCATACTCATCCAAAAGTGTTCGCATTTGTTGTGGCGTTACTGTTGGTTCTGCTAAATTGGCTGTAGGTCTTTGAGATAAAACACCCACTTCTTTACCAGTCATAGTAGGTGTTGCTTCAACTGTCGGTTGGTTCAAGGATGGTAACCCACCTGTAATTTCAGGTGAAAAGGTAGTTTGCCCTTCTTGGGTAGCATAGCGTCTTGTTTCAGCAGGTGTTTGAGGTCTAAGTATTTCTTCTACTGGCGGTTTTACTGCTACTCTTCCAAATCCATCTTCTTGCTCTTGCGCCTCTCTTGCTGCTTCAATGTTAGATAATGCCCTTCTAGTTAATACAGGTTCAACCGAAGCACCCGCCATCTGTGCACTTTGTACGCCTTGCATAATAGACTCAATAGGTCTAGGTCTACCTCGTAAATATCCTTGACCTAAATATCCCAAACCTCTTCCTGCACCGTAAAGATTAGCGAGCATTCTTGCTCTTTTTTGAGCAGTACTAAATTTTTCTCTTTCAGGTTCTGTAAGATTTAATTTATCAGCACGTTGCCTAACCTGTGCTCCAGTAAGATAGCCAATTCCTGTGCTAAACAAATCACTTAGCCCGGAATTAGCAGCAGCCCCCACACCAACGGGAGAGGCTTCATTCTTCAAAACGAGAACTTTACTCATTTGAATCACCCCTGAAGGCCAACTTAACGGCTTTTACAATAACTGGGTTGATATCAAAAGTATTTGAAACTCTCTCCCAATCTCCTTTTGAAAGTAAAATAGTTCTAATGTCGTTTTTCGCTATGCCCATTTTTTGAGCCATATAGGAGATATCCTCTTCCTTACCCATATTCAAAGAAGAACTAGGAAGTAATTTTTTGACATCAGGATTAAGATTAGCAGCCTTCATCTGAATATTTTCCATCGCTTTAATCAAACGATTTTGAGCATCTTGACTTTTCATGAAAGGAGTAAGAGTCTGTTGATACGGGTCTGCTATTGCGCTTTGAAACGCTGCTAATCTTTGTTGGGCTTCAGGAGAAGTAAAATCGGGGGCTGCTCTACCTTCTTGCCCTAATCCAGTTCTAGCAACGTAAACCCTTCTTGCTTGTTGAGGTGTCGCATATTGGAATGCTCTTCTCGCTGTCATAAGTTCTGCATCTGAAGGTTGAGCAGGAGCAGGAGCAGGAGCAGGAGCAGGAGCAGGAGCAGG
>CEUO01023976.1_pt1 | contig 47609 bp, 69 predicted proteins | sample 531391 | NCBI WGS metagenome assembly CEUO01 (sample SAMEA2622799, study PRJEB7988) | marine metagenome | isolation source: saline water (ENVO:00002010), including
TCGTTTCCTGCGCCCCCTGTTGCTCCAGTATTACCTTGGTGGCCTTGATGGCCTTGAGCGCCTATATTACCCGTGCGACTAAAAGCTACACCGACAGTGTCATTATTTGCTAGACTGCTTACATTGCTTGCTACGTGAGATACTGGAATTTTCCAGTAACCACTACCATCAGTTAAAGCTCCCGTAACATTAAATATTGCTGTTTGACTTGCGTCACCGAGTTCATTAATGGTAATTGTTCCGCGCAAAGATGTAGTGGTGCTGTCATCAAACATTTTAATCCACTCTTCTATATTTGCGCTATTAGCATTTACGTCATCAATATATAAAACAGTTATTGAAGAGACCGTAGAATTATTACCCCAAATATCGCCAGCGTCTTGATCGGAATCGCTTGTAGCTGTATTCCAATTAAATAATTGTCCCGCAGAAGTCCCTGTGTGGCCTTGGGCTCCACTAATTGATTTCCAAGCTATACCGGCTGCAGCAGACGAATCTGCGGTAAGTACATAATCATCTGTCCCGACCGCTAATCTAGTTTGTGAAGTTGTATACGCTTCCAAATCCCCTTTGGTAGTTAAATTTCCTCCGCTAGCGCCCCCAGTGGCACCTTGATGACCTTGATTACCTTGTGCTCCAGAGCCTGTTTGACCTTGGTGCCCTTGGTGACCTTGTGCTCCGTCATTACCGTCACTACCCGTAGTCCCTGCGTTGCCTTGATGCCCTTGGTGGCCTTGATACCCTTGGTGCCCTTGGTGACCTTGTGCTCCATCGTCGCCGTCGTTTCCTGCGCCCCCTGTTGCTCCAGTATTACCTTGGTGGCCTTGGTGGCCTTGTGCTCCAGAGCCTGTTTGACCTTGGTGCCCTTGGTTGCCTTGATGACCTTGGTTACCCTGAGCGCCAGTCCCTGCGGCTCCTTGGTGCCCTTGGGCGCCCGTGTTGCCATCGCTACCCGTTGCTCCAGTATTACCTTGATGACCTTGGTACCCCTGTAGTCCTTGAAACCCTTGATCTCCTTGATACCCCGCGCCAGTATTACCTTGGTAACCCTGCATGCCAATTGAACCTTGTCCGCCATCATCGCCCTGATGCCCTTGAGCACCACCCATGCCTTGGAGGCCTTGGTTCCCTTGGTGTCCTTGATACCCCTGATGCCCCCTAACTGTGCTATCTGCGCCTGTGCTACCTTGATGACCTTGGTGCCCTTGGTATCCCTTATCTCCAGCCATCGTAAACGAGAAAAGTATATCATCATTATTTGAAAATGAACCATTATGATTTACGTATGTTACTTCTGCCTTTTTGCTTAATTCTAAAACTGCTCCGCTAACGTCAGACGAAATAGCAAGTTGTGAAGTTAAATCTTCATCTGTATATAAGTAAAAGGTGGTTCCACCCGATGGATTACCTACATAATATATTGACCCCACCGTTGGACCTACACCAGAAGACATAGACACAAGATAAACTGATTCTCCAGAAGATAAATTATGACTACTCACGCTCCATTGATTATTAGAACTATTAGCAGAAACGGAATTTAATCTAAGGTCTGTACCACCCGAAGTTATATTAAAAACTGCATATGTATTAGGATCATTTTCTTTAATTAATTTAAGCCTTCCCCTAACTGGATTAGTGGTATTATTATCCAAAGAGTTTATCCAAGGTATAACATTAACATTATTTTTGTTTAAAATATCTGCATAAAAATCTCCCGTTGTAAACAGGTCCCAACTCGCTGTGTTGGTTGGGGCGGTTCCCTGTAATCCATTTGATTTAGCTATATAAACAAAACCCTGATAATCTACTACATCATATTGATTATAGGTTGTTGAGCTATCATAATCTCCTTCAAAAACAAAACTGTATTTTATTTTACCATTTCCGGGGTCAGTGTCAGCGGTGGTAGATGTATTAAATTTATAAGGTTGACTATCACCAGTGTGTGTGCCTTGGTACCCTTGAACACCCGTATCACCTTGATGACCTTGGTTTCCTTGGTGTCCTTGGTCACCTTGATGACCTTGATGCCCTTGGTGTCCTTGGTTGCCTTGGTTACCCTGATTACCAGTGTTTCCAACATTACCTTGGTGACCTTGATAACCTTGTGACCCTGTTGGTCCTGCTGGACCAGTGCCTCCGATATTACCCTGAGGCCCAACAATACCCTGATCGCCTTGGTGTCCTTGATTTCCTTGGTGGCCTTGATGCCCTTGGTGCCCTTGGTGGCCTTGGTGGCCTTGTACTCCGTCTGTACCGTCTGTACCAGCACTACCTTGATGTCCCTGATGACCTTGATGCCCCTGATGACCTTGATGCCCTTGGTTACCTTGAGGACCAGCAACCGTGCTGTCTGCGCCTGTGCTACCTTGGTGCCCTTGATGACCTTGGTGCCCCTGATGACCTTGAGCACCGGTTTGTCCAACATTAATTAAAAACCCATCAAACTGGGCATCGATTGTTTGATTTGCCCCATGAGAATACTCAACATTCTTAAAGACAAACCAAACTTCAAAATGATCCGTTGAACCATTAGCTTCTACTATACCTTTGGTTTCTACTGATGCGTGATTAACGTGTCCCGCGTCAGGTGCAGTATAATAATTTTGCGCCACAATTGTCCCCGATGGGGCGGTGGTTGTTCCACTGGTTGTTCCCGTTTCATTTTTTATGATACGAACTTCAATGTATTGACCCATGCCACCGTAATTCGGGCTAGAGTATATAGCATTCCCGCCTATTTTAGCGTGAAGATTGTATTTGCCTGCTGTAGTTGGAGTAAATCTACTTGTGCTAACGTCATAGTTTGAAGCGGTATCAATTAACTCGTTGTCGATGTCAGCCTTATGCCACAACGGGCAGCCATTATTCGAGCAGTTAGTCGTGTTATCTGAAAAGTTATATGTAGTAGAAGTATTTTCATCAGCAGAGAAAACAACGTCTGGTCCAGTTGTTCCTGTTTGACCTTGGTACCCTTGAACTCCCGTGGTCCCTTGATTTCCTTGGTGACCTTGGTGACCTTGGTGGCCCTGATGACCTTGGTAGCCTTGAGGACCAGCAACCGTACTGTCTGCGCCTGTGCTACCTTGGTGACCTTGATTACCTGTTCCGCCGGGGAGTCCTTGCGCACCTACGGAACCTGTGGCGCCCTGTGCTCCCGAACCTGTTTGACCTTGATGACCTTGGGGACCAGCCACAGTACTATCTGCTCCAGTATGACCTTGATGACCTTGAACACCCGTACTCCCTTGGTAGCCCTGAAAAACTGCACCACCAGATAACCCTTGGTGACCTTGGTGGCCTTGAACTCCCGGAACCGTACTGTCCGCTCCTTGAGCGCCTTGATGTCCTTGAAAGCCTCCTCCTGCGGCGCCTTGAAACCCCTGAGATCCTTGGTTCCCTTGTGCGCCTATTGTAACATTACCTGACGCCGTACCTACTTGATCGCCGGAAGTTACTACTCCGCCAGACACAGTAATATCCTGTGTTGAGCCCCCTCCAGTTACATTGATGTCGTCGGTCGCCATGATATTATGTGGTTACTTCTGGACTAATAAGCACTTTTCCAGACAAAAGAGCTTCCGCATCATATGCGTTTGAGTATTTTTCAATATCATAAACTCCTATACCTACAGGTAAATTAGCGGTTTGTGCGGAGGTTAAGGTTATTGTAACCTTATTACCGTCAACCGTGGGAGAAAAAGATACTAATGGTGAAGTATCAGAATATCTGAGTTTTATAGAACCCCTCACCGTAAAACCGGTGAAATCCATTGGGGTTCCGTCAGCATTACTTAAATTAATATTAAAGCTTGCTGTAGATCCTTGAGTAACATTTAAATTATAAGTGGACGCCATATTAATTATTTACACTGGATAGCGCCCAGAAATAAAAAAAATTAACGTCCGTCAGATAAAAGTTTTCTTACTTTTGCGTGAGTGTCCTTCTCGATTTGTCTTTCAGTTTCTGAAGGTTTTCTAAATTTAGAAACATGTTTCCTAAATTCACTCATTAAAGTCTTGGTAAGTCTATTTCTGTCATCAAGAGGAACAACCCCTATTTTTGATGCGTGAGTTTGTAAGTCAGACCTGTTAAACTCATCAAGTTGTCTTTGATATTCTTCCTCGTTTAATGTGCCATACACACTTAATCCTTCGTCCCCCCAGACCTGATCTAAGGTTGTTGGCTCATATTTTTCCTTTTCTTCTGTTTTGCCGTGGGTTTGTGATAAATTTTTTAAATTACTCTTCTTGGCAGATTTTTTGGCTGCCGCCTTCTTTGGTTTTGACTGACTTTTCTTCTTCATATAGTTTTAGACTCCTTTTGTTATTTAAATATTTAATAAAAAAGGACCCGCCCGAAGGCGGGTCCAGTGAATTATAGTCTATCTAAGCATTAGTCGCCAAGAATTAGACCAACGATTGCTCTTGAATCGATGCAGATACGTCCCTCTTCCAAGTAACCGTAAAAACCGGTTTTCTCAGAACGAGTTACCCACTGGTCATCAGGCAATGCGGAGAAGCTTCCACCACTGTCGTGTTGACGGGCAACAGGACGGATGAAGGATCCACGAGCGTTGTCAATACCAACAACGAGCTCATCATCGGCGTCAGCAAACGCTGCACCAATCGCATTATTACTTCCATCCCAATCATGAGTGTTTTGGAAGTTCTCAAAGCCAGTACTACCAGCAACTGTATCAAACAGCTTGTTGTACTTCTTGCCGTGTCCGAACTCAACCATCTCAACGAGGTTAACACCCCAGATGGAGCTCATTCCTGCGCTTCTGAAAACGTCCGAACGGACATCTTCCGGCAGGGCTTCGCCCGGAGATCCGGTATAGATCGGATTATAAGCGAAAGCGCGAACGGCTTCCATCTGCTCAGGAGAGAGATACATATCGGTCATGCCCGTGCTAAACGGAGCAACCGGAGTATTCCCAGAGAAGGATTCATTCATTCTCTTATTATGAGTGATCATCTTATTCATCAGATCAACGGTTAGCAAGTTGCTTCCGTTAGTCAAGGCAGAGGTGCTACCAGTTGCAGCAGAGGTTGTACGCACAGCGTGCCCCAACTTTCTACCGTTCACATTCTCACCACTTAGGCCTTCGGCGAGCGACTTGAGGATAACCGCCCAAGCATTTCTTTCTTGCTTGATCAGAACCTCTTGAGCCATACGCTCAATAGCTTTGCTTACGACATCAAGACGAGCCCTACGAGCATAGCGCTTTAAGAAACTTACAGCACTATCCAAACGATAGGTGGCAATCTTGATCTCTTGCATGCCTTCTACGTGCGAGGTGGGAAGACCACCAGCAACGCTTTGACTCCAAACACTTACGTGTCCGGGGGCGTCTCCATAGTATAGATCCAACGGATAACTTGGAGAATCATCCTCATCGAACTCCGAATCGGAGTAAATCGCAGATGCAGTACCAGCGGTCAAAAGAACCTTCTGGATAACTGGTCCGAGAAATGCAGCGAATGCTTCAGAGGCTTCACGAGCCACGGTTTGATCCGAAGATCCCATAGCCTTAATGAGTTCTACCTGTTCAGGTGTATTTTTTAATTTTAATTTCATTATTATATGTCTCCTATTAATTAGGGTTATGCTGCCTCACCTGTAGCATCCCACTGAGCAGTGACATCAAGATGAATCAACACGTGGTTGTTCGCATCTTTAGCGCCTAGAGCGATAGCTACTGGGCCACCGCCACCGACGGTAACACTAAGCTCACCATCTGCCGCTACATAAAGTGATTGTCCTGCTGATACTGATTCACCGGCCAATGTTGCACCGCTGTAAAGGAAGATTCCCTTAGTAACGATCGGCACTGCCTGTCCACTTAAAACGCACTCCATTTCTACAGCCTTTCTGGGGTTGTAGATAAGTTTTTCGCCGTTTTCGTCGGTCTCTCTAACATCGTAGAGAGTCATTCCTAGCGCTCTGTCAGTTACCGCCGCGGTGTGAACCACCTCAGCTTTAACGCCGTAACGCTGCGAGACTACGTTCGAAATTGAATTCGTGCCTGCGGCACCATTCAGTTCGATTCCGTCCTCGTTGCTAGCCTGCCAGCCATTACCGCTTGCCTTTACGAACGTACCTCTGTGAACAGGGATAGTCGCGTCTTCGGACAAACGATAGAGATTGATTACGTCATGATCTGAGTAATCTCTGAAAGGCAATAATGTTCTATCAGTTAAGTCTGCCATAATTATGTCTCCTTAATAATATTATTTTGTAATATCGAATTGCTCAATACTAAAAGCGTCTCTGTATCTGTCGTAGACAGTATCTTTAGAGGGCGCGGTTGAGTTGGGAACAGTCTCTTCTTCTTTCTCAGCTGCTTCAACAGCGGATTCTACAACCTCCTCAGCGCTTTCGGGCTCTGAAGATGCTTTAGTTTCAACTTGTTCTTTTTCTTCAACCTCGGCTTCAGCCTTGGCTTTTTCTACTTCTGCTACTGACTTATGATTGATAAGTACAGATAATTTTTTAACATAGGCTTCAAAAGCCTCGTTATCCATGTCTTTGATATCAGAGGCAATGACTTCACGATCTTCATCGTTCAGAACATAACCTTCATCAACCATAGCCATGCGTTCGTTAAAAGTGGCCTCAGCCTCTCTTGCCGTCTTCTCTTCCTCTAAAGTAGTAAGGGCAGATTTTAGTTCACCAAGCTCTTTTTCAATTTCCTCATTTTTCTGAGTTAATTCAGCTTGTTTCTGTTCAGAATCCTGAAGTTGAGCTTCAACAGCTTTTTTATCTTCAGCAAACTTCTCAGAGGCAACTTTCATCTCCTCCTCAATAAATTCAGCGATGACAGAAGCGGACAAAGTCTTTAACGACTCGTCAGTGATGTCTTTTACTGATGTAAGTTTCATAGTGTTCTCCTTGAGAATTACATTATTTTCTTTATTTTGTGAAATATTATCTAATATTTCTTCATCCTTGGAGGAGTCTGCCACCAAGGAAATTTTCTCTTTAGCTAGATCATCTAAACAAGGAAGATCTTCTAGCTTTTCTTCAGTAGAAATGGATTTTTCCATAGTCTTAAGAGTTGCAACGCCTTTAACGTCTGCCGCGGGTGTTTCAGTTAGTCCAATCCCTAGGGGTACCACCTTGTTTATTACCTGTCTATGAATGCAAACATTCTCATCCAAGCATCCTTTTCCACCAAAAGCTTTTAAATTATCTTGCATAGCCTCAATTAGAGATTCGTCAGAAATTACTTCTCCATTTTCTGTGTTTTTCTCACCAAACGGGAGTTTAACTATTTGAAAATCCGAAAAACCTAATTCCCAACTTGCAGAAATTCTCATGAAATTTTCATCAGAAGGATCTCCGCTTTCTTCAATTAAGTCTGCTAAGTCATTATTTACTACTTTCCAAATTACGCCACCAAGAGCAACGTTAAATGGCTTATCAGAGCCCCTAACCTCTTCTTCTGTTAAGGGCTTGTCCGTACCAAACTCGCTAAACCCAGCGGTTAAAATACAGCCCACAACCCTTTCTCTTTGGTGCTCTAGATTAATAGGCTTATTAATAAAGTTTTTATAAGAGGCTAAAGCGGTTTCTGCGTCAATAACATCTCCGTTAAGATTAACCCTGTTGACAACGCAAGCATTGAACGCGATAGGAAGTAAATCTATATTTTCGTCTGTGTTTACATTGGGGATAAAATCTCCAATATCTACTAACGAAGCCATAGCAAGATACTGGTCTTTTTCTTCCGAAACCAAAGGTTTAACGGTAGAACTAAATATTGTTGTATATTTATACTTCATTAGTCCTCCTTTTCCTCACTGATCTCATTGACCTTTCTCCAGAGTTCGCCATAGCTACCGGGCCTCCCATGAGGATGCCAGCGGCCTTTTTTGTGGCTATCGCTTTTCTCGACCTTTTTTAAATCTCCGTTTTCATCCCTATATTCTCCCTTTTTAGTTTCCCTCTTTTTGGCTTTTTTCTTTGGGGAGCCGTCTTTTTTCTTGGGAACCTCTTCGCTCGCTACGGAATATCGAGGGGGATGGTCCACCTCTTTTAGCTCAACGGCTCCGGGGTGATCGGACATATCAAATAAAGATTTTAATCCCTCTACTTCCCAAACGCGCCCACGATAAGCTAATTTATAAACGTATTTAACCCCTTCTCCCTCTTGCGAGGCTACTGCGTCCTCAGCGTTTTCTAATGCAGGATATCGTTTAAGAATTCTAGAAGCACTATCAAAATTGAGAAATTCCCCCTTTTCTACACCCCAATCGAACCCAAGTTCTTTCAAGAAGGATTCGAGCATTTCTTTGCTCGACACAAGAATTTTCATGAATTCGCCGCCGTCTGTTTTTGCGAAAAGCGCATAACCCTCCCCACAGGGAAAGGGTTTGTAAAGAGTATCTCTCTCTTTTTGTTGTACTATATATTTTGAAAAATCAATATCCATAATGTTTACTCCCATTCGAAACTTACTTTTTTGTATTCTAAGTATATCTCATCTAAACTAGAAAAAGAATAATTTAAATTATACTTAGAAACATCTTCTTCTGCCATCTTATAATCTTGTTCAGTAGGAAACCATTCCTCTGTAAGATCTAAAAAATTACTAATTGAAGTCTTTTCTTGTAACTCAAAATCTAATCCATCCATTTTACCCGAGGTCGGTTGTTCAGATTCTATTGAGATTTTTCTTCCGGATTTATAAGCAAGGTACATATTGACCCTTGCTAGCCCCCAAAGATTTAAAGACCCCATTGGGTCTTTGGCTGCTTCAAATTGCTTTGCTCCTTGAATGTATACTTTCTTTAATTGTTGAAGAGTTGACCTATTAGATGGATTTTCTTTGTTGTGGTTTTTGAACTTGTCCTCAAGGGCAGCAACCAATCTTAAAGAGAAATGCACAGCATTATCTTCCTCTTTCGAGGAATTATCCTGTTCCACATTCTCTATATTTTCTTTTTTCAAATTTTCCATGAAAAGACCTCAACAAAGTGTACAAGAAATTTTACACTTTTCTAGCGCTTTTTACCTATTTTTTTTTATTAAAAAATATTCTTACCTTTTCAATAAATATATTGTTTTCAAAACCGTGTCTTTTCCAAAAAATCTCATAATATTATTACTAGTTGGATAAGTTATCCAATGATAATTTAGTGTTCCCCTTTGATGTATTAATACAACAGCTACGTCTCCGCTCTTTAACTGGTCCATGTCTTTAATAATTTCTATTTTAACGCCCCTGTCTGTAAAGTATTTCTTAACTTCGCAGGGGAATGTTATTTTTTTGCTGTCGTACACAAACAAGGACATTACGTCTCGTGTTATGGTTGAGCATTTATTTTTCCGCCTTAATTCTCTACTAATCTCTGTTCTTGACTCGGACTGAATATTATAACCCCTCAGGTTTAATTCAAATATTGCGTCGTTTATTGCATCTGGCCCACAACTCATAATATGCTGGTATTCGTTGTAGTTTCTTGTGTGTTCTGTGCTTTTTAGTGCGCCGCAACCCACCATAAACAAAGTTAAAATAAAGATTAAAGTGTTCTTAATAAAAAATAGCATCAATAATGATTACACTATTTTTTTAATTAAGTTATTTATTCATTGTATCCATCATACCCTTTTTGAACGCTTCGAATACCATCTCTTCTCTTTTTAATGCTCTTTCATATTCTTGTTTCCTTTGTTCGAGCTCTTCTCTGGCAGATTGCCAAGTCCTTAGAAGATGTTCCATTGCTGGAACCGGTAATTCAAATTTAGCGACTTCAGAACTTGGTTCTGGCACGGTATTTTCGTTAGTGTTCGTTGCTTGTTCTGCTATTTCAGCCACCGCTGTTATTTTGTCTCGTGAATCTTTATAATATAAATGGTCTATATAATTTTTAAAATATTGACTTATTAAATGTCCTTGAGGATTAGTCTTATAAAAAGGCTTGTGTTCCGTAGCTTCGGCATTAAACCTGTCTTGATTTAAAGCGAATATAGCGGGATATTCAATAAACTTTAGACACTCCAGAGAAGAAGGGTCAAAGACTTGTTTGTATTTTTTTAGGCAATGATCGCCAGAATACAATAGTTTTACAGACTGATCGATAAAACCAATTTTGAGTTTTGATTCTAATAATGAAGAATTATAGCTTGTGATATTATAATAAAGCTCCAAATTATGATCTTTATATAACTCCAGCAATTCGGAGTCTGATTCAGCCAAATTATTTACAGCGGATAAAAATGTTAATGCATCTCCGGAATCAGAAAAATCTAAATCAAAAAGACCATGCTCCTTAAAGAAGGATCTTTTTACTCCCCATCCGCCACCAAGGTGATAGTCATCCCTTAGCTCTTTTGAGCTTTTTCCAGCCAAGTGCCCCTTTGCTCCGCCCTCTTGTTCAATAGAAACTTTTTCTTTCTCGTCAAGACTTAAGAATCTACTTCCGATTTGAACTAGATCATTTTTGTCTAGCATCTTTTCCATATCAGATAACCAATTATCATTTTCTGGAAGAACATTATTATCTAGCCACACTATTTTTGTGTATTCGGAAGGCACAAAGTAATCTACCATTACATTTATCATATTTTCCCTGCACCCGAATGGTGCACCAATATCTAAAGCAAAATAATTATCTCCACCCACTATTTCGTTTAGCTGTGGTGGATCATGAGCCGCTTCTTGCCCGGGCTGAACATCATGAACCCTGTCGGACAATATTTCCCCGACATAAATTGGGTAACCTGAATCTTTGAGTTTAGAATAGAATTTCTTAAAATTCTCTACAAGCTTCTCGTTTTTTGCAAAATCAGAGAAGCACGTAACTACAGCTAATTTACCTTTTTCCTTAGTTTTCCTTTTTGCCATATTTTCCTCCGCTAATATATAAATATATTAACGTATATCACCAGCTTGTCTAAGTTGTTTTATTTTTAATAGTGGTTTTTCTAACCCTCCAACCATGGTGAATATATTTAAATTATTTTGGTCACCGCTGTATACGCCGATATGCACAGTGCTGTTAGGCCTTAATATTCTAGATAGCTGAGAGAATGCGCTATCAAGGTGAGATTGAGGCACATTATCTAAAACGCTGGAGTGACCGATAGCTATAATCCCCGCGCATGATCCACTTGAAAAATCTATGCCATCACATAAAGAATTATTTTTAATATTTTCCCTTACGACCCTAGAGATGCAAACTGGATCTTTCCAATCTTTAACAGGAGAAGCGCTTAAGGTTACTAAGCCTGAATTTAATACCTGCATATAATCTTTAGAATCAAATGAAGAATAACTACTATCCTTAGTTGCTGTTAAATTATATAGATGAAACAAACCTACCAAAGATGAGTTCGCCGCCTCCCAGAACTTAGAAACAGATAGATTGGGGTATAGTTTAGAAATTTTTTCATTATCAATTAATAAAAGCGTAGAAACTTTACCGGTCCTTGTTAGGTTAGAAATGTCTTCTAAAGTCTGAGCAGCATTAGCGTTAACCTTCTTGCCTTCTGAAGCCTTCGGTAAAGCTAAAATAACACCAACCCCAGCGTTTTTGTTCGGGTTAATCATCTGTTGTAATTCGTGCGCTGTATCGATAAGAGGAAGTAATGCTCCTGCGCCGGTCCCGCCACCAGCAGAAGCACAAATGAATATTTTATCAAAAGTTTCCCCAAAAGAATATCTAAGAAAATCTAAAACATCATCTTTTCTTTTATTAAACAATGCATTTGATAAGTCTTTATTTTTCCCAACTCCCCCGTCACCAAAGCATAGTTTATTTTCTAAATCTAATGTGTTCAAATCCTGCTCGGCGGTATTTATTGCCGCAATCCTATTATATCCAAGCTTTTTAAAAGCATGAGCTAATCTTCCTCCGGCTTGACCACAACCTACAAAAGAAAATTTAAAAGCTACATCTACATCATCTTCGATTTCCTTGTTGTAGATTTTATCTACCACATTCTCTTCTTGCGAATCGGGAGGTAAGAGTAAACCCTCTGGCATAGATAAGTCTGCCGATGGTTCTTCCCCATACAATGATTTGATTTGCTCTTCGTTTTCATTATTAAGTTCTTCCATAATTTATTCCTTTTCTTTTATTACACTGTGATATAAGATTCCAGCTAAATAATCCCCTAGTTGGTGTTCGTACGCAACAGCCCTTATCTCTTCGACTTGATCGTGATTCTTGTCGATAGGTTTTTCGCAGTATTCATTTACCGCCCCAACCCAAGCCTCAGGCTTTTCGTTAGCTATGATTACATTGCTAATCTGCTCTGCGACTTCTTTTTGTTTTTTTGTAAGCCTTTTAACCTTGTGTTTCTTTCTTAAATGAGAAGCCACTTCTGTCTCCAACTTTTGAGCTTTTAGCATATTTTCTTTTACCAAATCAAAACTGAAGGATCTTTCGGAAGCGCCGACAGGAGAAGCTTCTTTTGTGGTCTGTGGAGAATTAGTCCCCGGAGGCCTACCAGTATTTGGTTTAGTGGTTGAACTGTCTTTTGGTTTTTTGTCTGTATTTTTCTTGGGGGCGGGAGCCTCTTTCTTTTGTAGCTCTGGATGAACAACTTCTTGCGGTTCCCAGCTTTCCATAGACGGATTATCTATTGGCTGTCCACCAACCAAAGGAAAATAAAGACCGTCATCCCTGTCGCTAATGTATTTTCTCTGACTATCCATTGAAGCTTCTTTATCGGGTAATCTGTTAGTGTCTAACGCTTCGAATAATTCTTCCGGAGTTAAGAGGCCCAATTCAGCCATCCGCGTGTAAACTCTATATTTTTGAGTATTGTCTCTTAGATTAATTTCCGTGAACTTGGGGGTAGGATAATTTTTAAAACCTATTTCTTTTGCAACTCTTTTAATCTCTGGAATTAAAAAGTCGTTCAAGAACGTCTTTCTAGCTTGTCTAAGTCTAGCGATAAAGACTTCAACCTTAGCCTGATGATTTGCAAATTTTTCTCCAGAACCCCCGACTCCAGTAAGAATATTATTTAACCCGGCGTTAATATCTTTATTTACTTGTTCGTATTTTTTGGGGTCAAGTATGTCGGATATTTGAGGTATAACGAATTGAGCCTTGGTTGTGTAGTCTGCAATTAAGACTCTGCCAACAGATTGATTTTCAAAAAGCTTTTGCATTTCTTGAAGATTCTTCTGGTTAACTCCACCCTTGTCTGGTTCTGCACCCATGGTGACTAAAAGTATTGCTTGTTGAACGGTTCTGGCAATAGCCATATCCATTTTCTTTAACTCCGCTTTGTGATTTAAGTCTTCTAAAACCGGATACCCCATAGGAACAGCGAATGGTTCATAATCCATTTTCTTATAAAAAATTGTGCTTACCTTGTCATGATGCAAGGTCATCCTTAACTCTTGCATAGAAGGATTGTTTTTAAGTTGTTTTTTGGTTTCAGGATCTAAGCCCTCTATAACCCTAAAGTCTTCGTCTGTCTTTGGGTTTTTAAGTCTTTCTAATTCGAAGTCTGAAAGAATTTTAAAATATTTTCCCTCGTTAAAACTTAGAGTTCCAGAGACTTGCACATCTGCGGGGTTTAATATGATATATCTAAATGGTATCTCTTTCTTGCCTCCTTTTGCTCCAAAAGTTTGATTTATTCTTTTTAAATCTGAAGCTTTTAATTTCGCATCAAACCTATAGACAAAAACGTTTCCGCTTCTGTAATACTCCCTAAAAAATTTATCCATCAGTTCGTATACATTTATTTTTTTAAATAGAGCCTCAAAGAAAGACCTAGACTTCTTGCTTCCGCCCTCATAATAAAGATCGGTGCAGGTAAATTCCGTCATTACGTCAATCGTATTTCTAAAAATTGAAAAATTATAATAAGCTTTCTGACAGAGGATGACCGCGTCTCTAACAGAAATTGCAGACTTATTTTTTACCGATCCATATTTAAAGGGTACTAGACCTTGATCAATATGCACATACTTATCAGTCCTTTCTATTGTCGCAGACTTATTTCTCCGTGTGGGGGTTGCTGCGGCAGCTATGGATTCGGATAAAGTGGACATTAAAGGTTGTCCAGTAGCATCAGGCTTCTTTCTTCTTGCTGTTGTTTTTTTTGGTTTTTCGGTCATTTTCGTTTTTTGGTTTTTTTTAGCTTATTTTAGCTTATTTTAGATTACACCATTCTTGGTACAAATGTTGCAACATCCTCTGTTTTATATTCTTGCATATCAAAATAACACTTTGCAGCCCAATTCGCCAGCATAAGAGCGGTATAGTTATCTTTTCTTGCTCTGCCTGCTGATGTGTTTCTTTTTAAATGTTGCGGTAAATCAAAGGTCTGCGACCCTTTAGCCGTCGTCTTCACCTCAACAAGAGCACATTGTTTCTTTGTTTGATGAATTAGATTGTCTTGGATGTCAATTAATTCACCTATATTTTTTTCTCCTGTCCATCCCATTTGTATTTTTTGTATAGATTGTTTCTCAAACGCTGTTCCGCTAGCATTTGCCCTAGAGGCAAACCATATTCTTTTGTAATCTATGCAAGCCTGTAAATATTCGTTTGCTTTTCTTATCCAATTAGTCGTAAATACTTGATTATAAATAATTTGTTTATTTTCTAAATTATAATTCTTTTTTAAATCTCTTATGTTTTTATTGTAATCTATACCCTCTGATTCTGAATTGAAGTCTTCTAATACGTTTAATTTAAATCTTTCGTTTTGCCAAAACTTTGATTGATTACAGGCTTCTATAAATATGTCTGCTCCAGCATTATCAAAACTACCCATGACTATATTAAAATTTTTAAATAAATAAAGTAAATATTTTACATGGTTTGTAAGCGCCCCCAAACCCGCATAATTGTGCACAAGTGTAACATGTTTTTTTTCTTCGTCAAGCTCTAAAACTGATATTGCAAAATAATCCGCGCTAGGGCTATCGCTCATATTCGGATCAAGACCAATAACATATTTTTTATCAGGGCAACCTTTAATCATTGTTGTGGGTTCTTCACCATCTGGCACGGTGCATTCATGCATTTTAAGAGCGCTGAAATAACTGTCTGATCCGTCAGTGAATTGAGCACAATATTCTCGCTGGAAAGATGCGTGAGAAGAGCCTCCCTCTTGAGCCTCCTCAATGATCGTTTGATCTATCATGTGCTCTGGTAACGCCTCAAACCCCATCTGGGATATAAAATAAGTGGCGTCGTCTGATTTCGTTCCATGGTATATATTATTTTGCCAAGTAGAGTATTGCTTGTATAGATTTTCAAACGTATAACTTGCGGATGATAAGGCTATCATTTTACTGTCGTTTTCAAAAACCATCCTATCTTCTTCTTTCATAGCTCCTTCGGATATTAATTTATCTTCAATTTCTCTAACCTCCAACCTTTCTTTCATGTTCTGTGGTGCAACCAAGAAGGGCATAAGTACGTTGGTGATTAGATCCTCTGGGAGCAAAAGGAACTCGTCAAGCACAAGTATGTTAGCGCGAAAACCACGAATTTTTTCACCGTTAAGGGGGATAGCTGTTATAGAGCCCCCGTTTATTTGCCACTCAAATTGATCGTTTCTTTTCGCTTTCGCACCAAAGCATTGAGCTAATAACTCTGCACCCTTAGATTCAACCAAGGTCTCTAAATTGTTAAAAATAAATCGAGCAGTACGAAAGGTTGGGCCCGCAACTAATATCTTAGTTCCCGGATTGAAAACGCATTGCAAAAAACAAAAAACAGAAGCTATAAAAGTTTTTCCACAACCACGACCCCACACGCACATAGAAAAGTTTCTATTCATCATTCCTTTTAGGGTTACTTCTTGAAATGGGGCAAGCTTTATTCCTGAGATGAGCTCTGTTGTGAACCCCACGTTAGCGCTAAGAAATTTAGCTAAAGAAATCTTAGCCTCTTTATCGCTTAACTCCCCCTTCAACTTTAGAAACTCCTCGTTTAAGTCGACGGTATCTTTTTCGTATCTTTCTGGACAGTACCACATTATAATATTTTCTTATCGTAAGCTAATTGCAAATCCGTTTTTTTATGAACACAACCGCAAGTAAAAATCTTTTCAATAACCCTTGCGGATTCTCTCCTACCTTTAACAAATACGAATTGTATATGTTCGTTTTTCTGAATCAAATTTCTAACTCTATTAAAAATAAATTCTGGCGTTGCTCTTATTTTTTTTGAAATATAAGGAAGGTATTTAAAATTGGAAGCGTTTTCTATTGTGTCTTCAACCAAAATAACTAAATACGCACCATCCTCTTCTGCCCTCTTAATTTCATTAACAAAACGTTCATATCCGCCGCTTAACGTTCCTATAAAATCAGACAAAGATTTTCTTTCTATGTAAGTATTACAAGTAGCGTTGCTGTTGTCAAAAGTATAGTCTCCATATTTTAAAGTCATTAATTCGAACGGTCTTTCGAATTTCAACGGTTTTTGTTCTCTTGTGTCCACTAGAATCTTGTAAACTGGATTTTTCCACTCTGCTTCTTCTAAAATATTATTAATTGTGGTATACTTATTTTTAAAACCCAAGGATTTACAAATTTCATAATAATCTCCGATCTCCTTTTCGTAGTATTGAATGGGCGGGCTCATTATAGAACGAAGCTCCACCTGACAGGGGGAATATACTAATTCTTTTTCTTCTTTTCTTTTAGATAAAACGCCAGTGCAAAATTTCTTTTTGTCTTCCAAAGATTGATCTTTAAGCCACATTCTTAAGTTAGTTCTACTATTAAATTCTGTGCTAAAATATTGTTTCTTATTTTTAAATTTAATTATTTTCTTATCGTGTTTATCGTATCGAGGAAAATGTTTTTGGTAATAGGCAGCAACTCGAAGATCATGCACTTTAATATGCGCGTGGAGTTGTTTTTCCGCCTCAAATTCTTTTTTACATTCTTGACAAGTATGATTATTCATCGAGAACTTCCCCCTTAGATAAGCCCATAATCTTACATTTTATTTCGTCCATATCACTTAGATTTTCCACCTCTTTGCCAACCTGCTGTTTTCTTAATTGCGCAAGCTTTATGAGTTTTTCTCTAGATTCTTCTTCTTTCCATATTTGAACAAGGTTTAAGACGCTTGCGTTTTCTTGAATTTGATTTTTTAATCTATCGCTTCTTTTCGTCTTTAAGGCTTCTAAAAGTTTTTGCTGGCGGTTGATACACTGATGGTATTCTCCTTGAGCGCTACTTATTGATTCAACTAGACTCATTGAAATTCTTCTACCCTCTGTATCGTCTGCCACATCATCTAATAAATCTTGAAGATGTTCGACTCTCCGCTGGATATTGGCCGAGATGACAACCTCGATAGATAAAACTATATATTGGTCAACCTCTTCCTGAGTTAAGTCAGGTTTATCATAAGTATAACGGATGAAGCTGGATTCGTATAGTTCTCTATCTGTTTGCGTTTGATAATGATTCATGTGGTGGACAAATCTATAAGTTTCCAAAAACTTCATTAACGTTTCAATATTTTTCTTTTCTTGTCTAGTTATTTTTTCTTTGTTTATTCCGCTCGGTACATATTTATTTACTCTAGCTACGGCTGCCACAAAGGTTTTCGGCGGCTTGTAGGATTCTGCCGCGGGTACTTCCTCTGTATTTTCATATGGCTCTATATCTAAAGATTTAATGTATTCGCTTACAGTTCTAGTTTCTTGATTTAAATTTGTTAATTCATTATTCTTAAAAATAACCTTAGCTATTTCCAAGGCTTTCATCATGGCTGCATTGTTTTCTATAAACTGAATTTGTTCTTCTGTTAAATCTATTTTATCTTTATGCTTGTAAACGTGTGCGCCATCCGCGGATAGATTACGAGTTGCAAGAAAAGCTTTAACACTTCTTCCTTCTTTACTCCTACCATCTATATCTGGTTTGTCAGGGAAAGCTAACCTTATCAATTCTAAAAGAGAAGGTGGATTTTCCTCTCTTGAATTCCACTCTTCAAGAATTATATTCTTTTGCTCTTCTGTTAATAATTCCGACATTAGCTTACCGCCTTAGATGCTTTTAAAAATTTTTTATTTTCTTTCTTGGCTCGCAAGAAATCTTCCTTGGTTTTTTTCCAGAACACATCACCATAGTCTATATAAATCTCTTCGCCAGCCTCAATATCTCTAATAGATAAAATCATAAAATATGGTTGAGTTGGAACCGGGTAGCATTGAGCATTATACCCGCTCTTAATCAAATAATTAATTCTTTGCTTATTCTTTTCTAGTATATTGCTTTCTTCATCTACGTTCCAGTAACCAGATTGGCGATTATTATAATTATGTTTGTCATTTATGTAACCGCCTAAGCCTATGGGGTTTGTTGATGAAATTGGGTCACAATCTATATAAACGTCTAATTGGTTATCTCCGTCTTTCACTTTGGCTGCGGGATGCCACAAAGCATATCTTGGCATAGGCTCTTTTGGTGCAGTGCCGTCAATTTTATAAGCGTATTTTTCTTCTATTTTATCTGCGGTATAAAGATCGCCCTTGTATTCGCACATGGGTATACCTACAGGCAAATGAGCGGTTGCAAACAATCCTAGACCAGCCTTCTTTATGTTTGAAGTTTTTATTTCTAAACCCGTTGCTAAATTATCTTGTATGTTCATAAAAAATCTACATCCCCCTTTTTTAAAGTAATTTTAACCTTTTCTATTATATTTTTCTTTAAATTTTTTATTTGTTTGTATCCCGGATTCCTGTTTTTTTCCGTTGAAACATACCCCAAAGAACTGGCGACTTCTATTTCTTCTAAATTTTTAATAAATAACCCCTCGTAAACTATCCACTCGTTCGGCTTTAAAATTTCTTTCATTTTTTTGTGTAGTTTCTTTGCGTTTCTTTCTATATCCATAGAATCTGATAAAGCTATACGTTGAACCTCATAACTATGATCTTCTAAAGATAATGGTATTTTTATATTATATGCGCTTTTTTTTGTTTTTTCCCACCTAGCAAACAGCGGACAGCTTGAGTCTTGTTTGTCGTATATCTTGCATCCATCATGCCCTTCTTGAGCCGCACATTTCAAACATGGCCTACTATAATTTCCGTAATTGTTTCTTATTAAATTTTTTATCTGATTAGATATTATTCTATTTAACCACGGCCCCAGAGGTTTATCCTCTTTGTATAGATGCCATTTTTCGTAAATGTGTACTCTTATTATTTGAGAAACATCATCGAAATCCATCCAATTTAAGGAAGTTAAGCTCCATTTATGCCTTCTTTTATTTATTTCTTGATTTATAAAATCTATGGACTCCTCAAAGCTGGGTTTTTCTTTTCTTTTTTTAGGCATTATTTGTTTCTAGAAGTTCCCGCTTCTGATTGGAACTCGTCCAAGAACTTCTTTTTATTGGCAGCTTGTTGTTTTTTTGAAACACGCTTTCTTTTTTCACCCTTTTGGTTTGTTTGATTATTGGGTGGCGTTTTTCCACTTTTATCAATTGCGTCACCAACCGTGATTCCTTTCGGGCTCATATCGTATTCCACGTCAAAATCTAATCCAGTAAGATTTACGTCTAATTCAACAATTTCGTCTTGTTCAATAGTTTCTACATCGTTGGGAACAATAGCCGGTGGTGTTACAGCCCCCTTTAAAAAGGAAAACCCACATTTAGGGCAAAAATTTGGTTTTTCTAAAGCTTTATGCTCGATTCTTTTTCCACAGCTATTACAATAAGTAGTCATACAGTTATATTACTCGTAATTAAGGTTTTTTCTCAAAAAAAGTGTGTATATATATTTATAGCGATGAAGAAAGACTTAAAAACTATTCTTGATATAAGCTTTCGTTATTGCAAAAATTCAAACGACCATATCGCTAATTTCTTTAGAAAAATAAATGATACTGCATGGCAAGCTTTAAAACATATAGAAAGACATCCCCCTAAAGATGAGGAAGAAAATTAAATTCTTTCTTCTTCTTCTGTTATTTTTTTAGTTATAAATTTAACCAACTCAGACCGCATGATATCTTCTTCTGTAAAATTAAAAGTATAAATACCCATGGCAATACTATCTTCTTCAGAGAAGAGTTTCGATAATCTAGCAAATCCCCCCTGAGAGCTTTCGTTTCTAATATCTGTTTGTGCTGGATCAGCAAGAACAAAGCACCTGCTACCTTCGGCCATCCTAGTGAGGACGGTAACAATTTCTTTTTCTGTGGAGTTTTGCGCTTCGTCAAGAATCACACATTTTCCCTTCCAGTTCATTCCTCTGGCAAAATTAACCGGAAACATAGATACCCTATTTTGTTCTTCTAGTTTATCAGCTTTTGTTTCTAATAATAATTCGTCAAGCTTGTCTAAAAACGGTAGATTATAAAATCTAAGCTTTTCGTCCGCTGTGCCGGGTAAGAATCCCAAGCTTCTATCAGAACTTTCTACCGCTGATCGGAGATACATTATATCGCTAGCCGCCTTCATGTTGAGAAGTTGAAGCCCACAGTAAGTTGCTAAAAGAGTTTTACTGGTTCCCGCGGGGCCATTTACGAACACGATCTTCGTGTTGTAATCTAGAGCTACCCTAAAAAATTCTTTTTGTTTATCTGTCCAAGGAAATTGGTTGATTTTTATCTGTTTCTTTATGGGATTTTCGACTATGAACTTTTCATCATGAGGCGATTCGTTCATGACCGCGGAGACGACTTCTTTTCCTCCCCGTATTTTTACTTTACCGCCCGCATCGGGCTCTTTCTTTCTTCTTGGCATAATTAAAACACCTTGTAAAAGGTATTACACAAATTAAATGTTCATATCCATCATCTTATCAATTATTGAATATTTTGAGTATTTTGAGTTTATAAATGTTAGTCTTATATTATGTCTGTTAAAATCTTGGGGGTTTAATACTCCCCTAAAATATGGGAGAGCTAAAAATTCTCTAGCTTTTTCTTTTCTGCAAATTTCTAGGATTTTATCTTCTAGGTAGGTGTTTATCTCTGGGTGGCTAGTTGATGAAAATGTGAACCCTCTTTTGGGTTTTATATTTAACAGTTCTGCCGTTTTAAAAACACTGTAGGCAGACAACTGAGATACGCTATCTCCCGGTACTTGAAATACTTCTTTTATCATTGGCATAACAGTATCAAATCCTCTTTTGAATTTATAATTAAAGTTTAATACTTTTATGAACTTTTTTTTCCATGCGGAGGTTGTGTATTTTGCGTCTTTTATTAAAATGGGGTTATCGTTTTTTTCTAATGGAATCCTAAAGTAATAGTTTTTATCTTGAATGTTTAGTATTGTTTTATTTATCCAATCTTTGCTATTAAAAAAGACGTCATCCAAGAAAATTACTTTATCAGCTTCTTGTACTATATTAAAGTAGCCCTCATAAGGGAAAAAACAAGGTTGGATTAATGCTAGTTTCATTTTGCGTCAAAAAAGAATAGATGGAATAATCTACTGTTCTCTCTATTGCTACCGAAATATTCGGTTGCTGAGTGAATTAATTTTGCATCCCATAGAACCAGTCTATTGAATACGTTTCCTACCGTATCAACTAATTCAAAGTTATTTCTATCATAAAATCCACCAGCAAAAATTTCTGAATGAATAATCATAGGATCATCAACTTCCTTTTCCGAGGGCTCTTTTCGCCAACCGTTTATCTTACTCTTGTAGAAGCTTGTTCCACATCCAACGGGCGCATCTGGAGTCAAATATACCGCTCCAGCCCATTGTTGTCCGTCTGTATGATATACGACCTTATCCTCTGCAGTGCAGAATTGAAAGCATCCGTTGGTGCCATAATCCCATTTTGTAATTTCTTTACCTAGAAGGTTTTCGAATGCCTCCTTGGTCCCTTCCGCTATATAAGTTTCATCCGTTCTATTACCCTTGTGGTAATCTTCGTGTTGAATCATATCCGTTCTTAAAGCTAATTCTCTTACCTTCATGGGGTCGGAATAAAAATTATCAATCACGACAGCCTCCCTTTTAAGCTGTGAATTTATTGTGACTGAAGACAGATCTAATTTTTCGAATCCTTCTTTTTCTTTGTCCGTTAATTCCTTTAAATCGACCCATATTTCGTTTTCAATTTTGCATTGTAATTTAACTTTAGTGCTTTTATCTGTTAAGAGGTTCTCTTCGTTTAAATGAATATCTATATAAAATCCCGTAAATAGCATTAAATCGCTATTATAAAATTGTTTTACATCTTCTCGTTTAATGCCGTATTTTGCTCCACCCACTTCGACATCGTTTGCGAGCAGCCTTATATCTGTGACTTCTTTTTCCTCTATAGTCCCACACCAACCCCCTATATACAGCATTTCTCCCGTATTTTTGATTCGGTCTATGTTTAGATTAATACCCTTTGTTAAAGTTTCGTGCATAATACTTTATGGTTTTCTTTAATCCATCTTGAAGTTTTGTTTTTGGAGCCCATTCTAGTTCCTTTTGTATTTTCTTGCTGTTTATGGCGTATCTAAAATCATGCCCCAATCTGTCTTTTACATATTTTATATATTTTTTATGGGATACTTTAAATATCCTACAAATTTCGTAGATAATTTCCAAATTAGTTTTTTCACAATTGGCTCCCACCAAATATGTTTCTCCTAGTTTCCCTTTTGTCAGTATTGACCATAAGGCTCTACAATGGTCTTTAACATATATCCAATCTCTAATATTCTTTCCCTCACCGTAAACTGGTATTTTGTCTTCTTCCAGAATTGATCTAATTATGGTGGGTATAAATTTTTCTTGATGCTGGTTTGGACCATAGTTGTTTGAGCAATTAGATATGGTTATCGGTAATTCATGGGTATTGAAGTAGGCTCGAATTAAAAAGTCAGATGAAGCTTTAGACGCGGAATATGGGTTCCTAGGGTCATACGCCGTATCTTCTGAAAATTTGTTATCGCCTTTATTTAGGTGGCCATATACTTCGTCTGTAGATACATGGTGTAATCGCTTTATTTTGAACTTCTGAGCGCATTTTATCAAATTGAAGGTTCCCACCACGTTACTCTCAATAAACGCGTCAGCGGCTAAAATAGAGTTATCTACGTGTGTTTCTGCGGCTAGATGTACAACGTGTGTGATGTCATGTTTGTAAAAGGTATCATATACGTCAGAGTAATCCTTAAGATTAACCTCTTGGAACATATATTTTTCATGATTATCAAATTCTTCTACATTATTTAAATTCCCAGCGTATGAAAGACTATCAAGATTAACAAGCTTGCAAACTTGTTTTTTATTGATTACGTGTCTAATAAAATTAGAGCCAATAAACCCGCATCCACCTGTGACTAATAAATTCATAAATAATTTAAATGTTCGGAACCCTTAAGGAATTCTCCATGTATCTTTGGTATGTATTTTTCTAGCGATGTTTTTATCTTGTCGTGCCGTTCTTTATCTACGCCTACTTTTTTATAATGCCATTCTATGTATAATTCGTCAATATATTTTATTGATTTATCATCTATCATTTTTTCGAGCACCTCATATTCTGCTCCCTCAATATCCATTTTTAAAATTATATAGTCTTTTTCTTTGAAATTTGTTAGTATCCATTCGCTAAAGTCTATGGCGTCCACAATTAGTGGATTGTCTAAGTCGTTTTCTTTATGACCGTTGGGGTGGGTTTTCTCTGTTAAAATACTGCTTCCATCTCCGTCATTTCTATCTAGGTAAAAATTTATCTTTTCATTCTTAATCCAAACGGCGTTATTCATTATCTTATCTTTGGGGTTTTTTTGGGCGTAATCTTTTATCAAGTCGAAATTAGGCTCGAAAGAAAATATTTCATAATTTTTTTCAATGTACTTTCTTTGAGATTTAAACTTCCTTATTGATTGTCCGGTATTTCCACCACAGTCGATAAACGCCCTTCTTTTGGGGTTCTCGCTAAAACCATTTTTCCTTATCCAATCTATGGTATATCCTATTCTAGAAAATATTTTGTTTTTGCTGTCTATTTGTAGTTGTGGGTAAAATTTATGTTCAATATGCCTTAATATTGCTTGGTCTGTTCCACACCCCTTAGGAAAGTTAATCGCAGCGTTCCCCCATTTCTGTAAGCCCTTATCTAGTATTTCTCCAGACTTCATCAAAGTAGATAGGCGTTTAATTAATTCTTGGTTTTTATACCATTTCTTTGCTGAAAGATCATCATCCGTAACATACTTTATAACTTCTTTAAATGTTTTAATTATGAAATCTTTTTTTCCTATATATGCTCCAGCGTTCAAATACCAACCACCATGCATTTCTTTCGCCCAAGCTTTTGCCGCACGAGACTCCTTAGATTCATTATAATATCCGTCTGAAAATTTTGTTGCGTTAAATAGCAAATCACAATTAAAGTCATTCAAAAATGTACTTAATATCTTATCTGGGCTCTGGGAAATAAAAACGTCGTCCGTGTCAACAAACATTACATATTTTTTGTCTTTTACCTCTTCGCTCTCTAAATACTCCAGATAGGGAATAAGTCTTAAGGTATTGCTCCAAGGATGTATGTTTAAATGTAAGCACGTATAATTATAACACTTATATTCTTCCATCTGCCTTTCCAAGAAGGATTTTTCCGTATGATTGTGACAGCCTATAACAAGCATGTTTTCCGGAATTACAAATTTTTTAGGTAGCAGTCCATTTTCTCTATGAAACTCCCACTCTTTTACTGCTCGAATTTGGTCATGATAAACAGGAACCATATTTTCATTTTCTCCAGCGAGTCAAGGATTCCGCGAGAGCTTCTTCTGTTGTCCTAATATTAACTCCTGTAGATAAAAGTTTAGAGTTATCTAGAATACAGTTAGATCTTGGAGCACTTGCTCCAATTTCGTAAAACTGTTGTTCACTCTCAAAAAAATCAAAATTCTTATTAATATTTAAATATCGATGCATAATCTGCACTACTTGTGCAGTAGAAACAAATCCAGAATTTACAATATTATATATCCCGTAGGGGGCTTTCTTTTTAATTAAATCATAACAAGCATTAACAAAATCATATCTATGAGACACAGAGTTTTTCATATCAAGTAATTTATCATAATTAAGAAGTTTAGACAAATAGTTTCTTGGGCTATTTATATGGTCAAAGGGTATTCTAAGCCTACATACATAAGTCTTATCTCTGTTGATTAATTCTTCTGCTAAAGCCTTGGTTCCAGAATAAAACGAACCATTATTAGTTTTAAAACAAAAATTAGGGGGGTCTTCTTCAGTATATTCCTTGTCATAGCCATTATATATACAACCAGAAGAAATATGACAATATATAGCGCCGAATCTAGCGCAGAGATTGGAAAGCATCACTGGGAATACGACATTGCCAGCAATCGTCTCGGCCTTGCGTGTTTCACACGCGTCTACATTGGGTTTTCCAATGAATCCAGCACAATTAATAACAACATCATATTTACATGCTCCTATTTTTAAAAAGAACGAATTTAATTCTTCATAATTAGTATAGTCTACTTCACTTCTAGATAATGCATTGTATTCTATATTCCGTCTTTTAGCTTCTTCTACAAAAGCTTTACCAATATAACCAGATTTACCCAAAATTAAAATCATAATTATTCGTCTTTTTCCTCTGTTTTGTTTAAATACCACATTCGAAATAAAAATACAGCGCCAAAAATAGCTAAAGTTAAAAACAACCAGCCAACAATAGATTTACCTGTCTCAATCTGGGTTTCTGTTGGCTCAAAAGGCTCTGGTTTATCCTTTTTGGGTGGTTGATCTTCTTTGTCAGGCAAAATTGGATCTAAAACAGCCTCTCCAATATTAGTAAAATAGCCGCCAACCTTTTTTATCGTCCCACAACCAGCAAAAGAAACAATACCAAATATCAAAAACACCAAAATTATATTATTTTTCATTTTTTATTAAATTTTCTAGATAAGTTTTATACTCGCAGTCTGAAAGTTCATTTATTATATCTTTTAATTTGTCTTTATCTATAAATTTGCTTCTTAACGCGGCCTCTTCAGCGCACCCAACCTTAACACCCTGTCTTTTTTCTATAACTTCAATGTATTCTGCTGATTCATGAAGCGCGGTTGTCGTTCCTGCGTCCAGCCACGCACACCCACGGTTAATTTTATGTACATTTAATTGATTTTTATTCAAAAAGTGCTTATTTACATCAGTTATCTCTAGCTCTCCTCGCTTTGAGGGCTTCAGATTCTCCGCGACTTCAACAACAGTATGGTCATACAAGTAAAGTCCGGGCACAGCGAAGTTACTTTTTGGTCTTTTGGGTTTTTCCTCTAACGAAATCGCCACCCCTTCGTCATTAAACTCCACAACACCATACCTAGAGGGGTCTTTTACCTCATATCCAAATATCGTTGCCCCACTTTTAAAGCGTGAGAACGCTTTTTTAAACACACTAGAGCCAGCAAATATGTTATCGCCCAAAATTAGCGCCACCTTTTTGTTTTGGATGTGTTCTTTTGCTATAATGAAGGCGTCCGCTATGCCTCTGGGCTCTTCTTGTATAAGAAAATTAAATTTTACGCCAAATCGAGCGCCATCGCCCAATAATTTTTTATAATTAATTATATTAATTGAGTCGCTAATTAATGTTATGTCTTTTATCCCGTTTTCTATTAAAGTTGTAAGGGGATAATATATCATAGGCTTGTCATATACAGGTAGGAGTCCCTTGCTGACGATTTCAGTTAAAGGGTATAGCCTACTTCCCTTACCTCCGGCTAATATTATTCCTTTCATTTATCTTTTGAACGAGTTATTTCCCAAACGTAGATTCCCATGTGGCCGTTAAATACTTTTTTATATTTCATGCCATTTTCATCTACAAAACCGTTGCTTTCTTTAGATTTTTCTTTTTTTGATTTACGCTGCTTAGAACCATCTTCTCCGTTGTCTGGAATTTTCATGCTAATATATTATAACGCGTATTTAGTTCGCGTCAACTCTTTGTTTAACTGCGCGAATATTTATTAATATTTATAAAAAATCTAGATTTCAGGGGGTCGGGCAGATAAAAATCAAGCCCCCACCATGAATATTCGCACACAGATACCCTTGTTTTTCAAAAAAAGGGGGTGGGTCACTTTATAGCAACCCACTTCCCAATTTCAATATGACATACAACATTAACAAAGATATAATCAACAACATAAACGTTCTTTTGTTCCTTTCATTGATATAATATAACACACAATCAAAGTCTTGTCAAGTGATTTTCTAAAAAAAGTTATTCACAATAATGAATGACGTAGAAAAGGCAGCGCGCCCCGCGCCAAATAGGCCAAATGCTTGTATTTAAGATATTTGGCTTATCTTAGAAATACAGCGCCAAATGCGCCAAATGCTTGTATTTAAGATATTTGGCTTATCCGAGAAATCCGAACACCATCCCAATCAGGACGCCTATCGCTCCACCAATTAAGAAGCCACATTTGAAGTCTGCTGTTGTTTTCATATACCTTAATATACCACAGAACGAAGGTAATGTCAAGCGATTTTTTTGGTTTAATTCTCGCCGCCCGTTTCATGCCAAACGCCTTTTACAAATGGTTATTTGGAGCTTGTCGTTAATCTGAGAAATTCAATTAGCAAAAATTGTTGTAACCAGATTCCTTAAATGTTTGCCCACTGCGGTGGATTACTTTTGGCTCGCTAAAATGCTTTTCAAGAATGTCAAACTGATGTTCGCTTGTGCCTCTGTTGTTGGCGTACTCTAACATTCTGAGCTTCATGCAAGCCTTGGGAAAGGTTTCTTGCATCTTGGCGACAGCAAGATTCTCTTGCGTTGTGGTCGGTACTTCGTTAGTTGGTAGGTTTTTCTTTTGCATACTAGTTAACTTTTACAAATTCATCTACATTCATTGACCAGACCGAATCAATTACTCTACCGTCTGGGCTTACTTCTATAATCTCAACGCCGCCAACCAACAACTTGGCATCGACTGCGTGCTGCAAGCACTCGTGTGCTTCCTCTAGTAATGCGTCAAATGACTTGCGACACTTGACCCGTGAGTTGAATACATCACCCAGAAACCAGAGTTCATAGGTGGCTTGCTTGTTATCTTCTTTAATCATCATGCGTTCAGTATATCACAGAGGGTGGGACATCCGTAGACCCACCTTAAAACTTTTCTACAAAAAATTCTTCGCCCCACGCTTCCAAGTGAAATTCTTGCTTGGGTAGCCACCCCATCCAGCCATCCGATGCGCGAACGAGCCACATAGGGGGGAAGGCGTTATCATTGCGACGTTCTAAAATGAAACCTTTTGCTCCATGCTCACGAATGCGATTTTTGGTGCGGGTAGTAGCCTTACTATTGGGGCTGATTAGAATGCGCTGTTCTTCAATGTTCATGAGTATAATATAACACATAAAGAGCCACTTGTCAAGGGATTTTTTAAGAAAAGTTATTCACAATTGTCTTGGCACAGAATAAGCTGCCCTTAGTACTCCAAGTCCCATACGCTGACACGCTCAAGCGGAGCCCATTCTACGGGGTGCTTTAAGCCCCACCAGTCATTTTTTGAGATCCTGATCGCCTCATAGGCGGTCATTTGGTAGTAGTTGGCTGTGCTGCCATCGTTGAAGGTGATAGTCCAATCTTGTTTGGGTTCATTGCCGAAGTCATACATCATGCTATCAATATAACACAGAATGCCCCCCTTGTCAAGTCTTATGACACAAGTTTTTTTGACACCAGATCGGCAGCGGTTCTCATGCCAAGCAAATGGCAGGCCAAGCACGCCAAAGGCTTGTATTTAAGATATTTGGCTTATCTGAGAAATCTTTGAGAGATTAGTATTCCCAGCCACGCTCCATTGCATCAGCGCATGAGTCACAAGTGCCATGGTCAGAGGACATCTCTTTCTCAAGCCCACACCGCTTGCACTCCTTAACTACATAGTCGTATTTCCCAATAAACCGACCAACGTACTCGTCGCCACGGTTATCATGCTCATAGTAATTGCTACTCATAATCATATCCCTCCATCTGATTGAAGTCAGCAAGGTCATCCATGCCTGACCCGTCACCGGGCCAACACCCACCCCACCCATCATAGGGTTGCGCCTCCTCTGGCTGCACCTGTATCATATCACGCAAGGGGTGAGATTTGTCAAGTTTTGAATTAGGGTATTCGTTCTCATTCATTGGTACAATATAGCACACAAAGCCCCATTTGTCAAGGGAAAAGTTATTCACAGTTTCGTAAAATCGACGAATTTCACACCTGAGAAATCACCCCTTTTTACGAAATCTTTTTACCAAATACCCCGCAAAAACAAGGTTATCTCTCAAAACAATTGCCCCCTTTGTCGCTCATTAATTGCCATAATTGATTGACAAAAAAGTTTGCCGCTCACGGGTGATCGACAAATAAATTTGCCGATCAAAAAAACAAGAAAATGATTGACAAACTTGGCACGAATCCGGCTGCACATTCCATGCCACCCCCCCTAGGGGGGTCTCTCATTCTGTTGCCACGCAGAGGTTGCGCCGAGTCTTAACTCAGGGGCAAGAAGCCGTGACTACATCCGATTATAATCGGAGTAAGGGTCATCCATGTCTGAATGCCACTCCATGAGATTTTCCTCACGGAAACGACGGTCAACAGGATGAGGCCGATCTAAACAGACCAACCAACCCCTTCCATCACGAGGAGAGCCAACCACTTGGCCCTTCTCCCCGTTATGGGTCACGACTTCCATGCCTAGTGCTATGGTCGTCATAGATTTCAACATATACAGAACCGCTAGGGGTGCTTGGGCTTACGCCTAAAGCTACCCTTGCCCCTCTTGGGCTTGTGGGGGCGCGTGGCGCTACCCATCAACCCTTGAGGGTTTACTCTGGCTTTGATATTTTTGGTTTTAGCCATCTTGCCAATCTAGCGTTTCTTCCACTTCTTCATCTGAAGGGATTTCAACACCCTCACAGATTTTGTCAAGGAGCTTGCGAGTGCGAGCCTCTTCAATCTCCTCCTCGTTCCATATGTCTACTATCTCATCGAACATACCTAAATATAGCACATAAATGACCCCCTGTCAAGGGCTGAAATGCATTTTGTGAATAACTTTTTCCTTGGCACGAATCCGGCTGCAAATCCCATACCAAATAGAGAGGGGGGTAGGGGTGCGACCCCCACCCTCATAGCCACCCCCAGCGGCTATTTGTACAAATGCTTGATTACCAACCCGAGCAATAGCACAATCAATATTGTGGCCAATATCATAAGCTATTCGTCTGAGCCGAATACCATATCTTGGCAGCATTGGCATAGACCGCTAATGCCATACTCCTTGCGTGAGAGTTCGTCATTGAACTCAAGGTTGAACTCGCCGCACTTGACACATTGACCGTTGTGCATCGCCACGGTGCGGCTACGGCCAAACATCTGCATTCCCATGTCCTCTTTGAACTGCTCTAACTTGCTTAACATATACTATAATATAGCACAGGTTAGGCTATCTGTCAAGGGGTTTTTTTCACTTTTTTTTCTTGGCACGAAACCGGCTGCGAATCCCATGCCAGCCCTAGTCACGCTGCGTTTAAAGCGTAGGGTCGCAACTGGCTGGGGGCGGTATTAGTACCGCCTGCCGTCTGGGTTGACCTTGCTCCACTGGTCAGCGATACCACTTGGTAGCTGGTTGAGGATACCCAACACCTCGTTGAGCCTATCCTTCTGCTGGTTGAGCAGGGCAACCGTAGCCTTGAAGTTCTGAACGTCTTGGTCGGTGAGCGTCTGCACGTCAGCCACAGCATTGAGTTGCTGGGTGAGTTCAGCGGCTTGTTGAGAGAGGGTGATTACGTTGTTGTTGTCTTTCTTGTTTGTCATATTCCTATAATATAGCACACAAATGGCCTCTTGTCAAGGGCTGAAAGGCACTTTTTTTCACTTTTTTTTCGGCATGAGAATGGCTGCAGTTTTCATGCCAACGTATAATTGTTATAATGATCCAAGGCGTGTTATTTATGATATTTGTATCTATTTGGCAGATATGAGAAGACACAAAAAAACGCGAGCCAAGAAGAAAGGACAAAACACTTGGCTCACGTTCTGAGGAACGGACGTTATGATTAGCCGTCCGTTTGCTGTAGGTAGGTTTCAACCTCGTCAGCACTTGCCATAGTTAGATTGTCAGCTTTTACTGCAACCAACTTGTTACTGTGCGACCTTGAACAACTCACGGATGAGCTATTCAGTTGTCCCCTTACCCTTACAATTTCGTTTCCTGCTTTGTACAGGCTTCCGTTTCTTACTTCTTCGATTTTCATGTTAAATCTATTATAGAGGTTATTTATGTTATGTCAAGCACCTTTATAGCTCCGACAGTGGCTTTGATTCAAACCACAAGTCACGCTCAACGTGTAGACCAAGCGGCCCACGAATAGACTCAAGCTCTGCCAAGCTAAAATAACCAAGCTCCTTCTCAAAGCCGTCAACCAACCCAAAGAATGTATCTTTTCCGTCGAACTCTGTAGCATACCAAGTCCAGTTCGCGTCTGGGGTAAAGAATTTCGCAATGGCTTTCGGATCTTCGACCTCCTCTTGGGAGTAGAGTTGAGGAAGTTGCATCTGTAGGTCTTTCGTCATCAATTTCATATAGTATAATATAGCACAGAAACGGGGTTTTGTCAAGGGTTAGAAAGCACTTTTTTTCACTTTTTTTCTTGGCACGAAACTGGCTGCGAATCCCATGCCACCCCCCGAGGGGGGTATAGGGTATTTAGGCTTTCGCCGCCACGAGGTCGTCAAACTCCCACATTGTGCCAGCCGTGTTTCCCTCTATGTGGTCCCCGTATTCAGGGATGCGCCCCTCACGGAGCGAAGCGATGTTCTTGAGGTCTACCTCAGTGAGATGCGAATACCCTCCATTGCGTTCGGCAATGTCCTTTTGGAGACGGCTGATGTGGGAGGCGAATAGTTCTTCTAGTTTGTTGTTCATCATAAGGATACAATATAGCACAGAAACAGCAATCTGTCAAGGGCTTTTTTGAAGTTTTTTTAGTTCTGTGGGCGCAGCCGATTTCATGCCAAATCCCAATCGCTTGGACCGAATGAATCATTACCTTTATCTTTATTTTTTCTTATTTGGTCAGCTAACCCCTCAAGAATCTTACTAGGATTTGGAGAGGTTCGTAATAGACTAGCCAACAGCCCTAGATGTTCATAATCCTTATCGGGTGCGTCCTCCCACCCATGGTGTTTGGTCCATATAGCTGAACGACGTGTGCGGCTATTTTGAAATATAGCAAATTCTGGAACTTCATTATTCATTGTTATATTCTTACTAGTACCATTTTCCGTTTATAAACGCTGGGCCTTGCGGTAACTCAAACCGCACCTCACCAGTCATTTGTAACTCGGTTACAGTTACACCCTTGGGTTTGTCCTCTAGTTCGTTTAACAATCTTACGAACTCCGCTTCTACTGGTTCAGTGCCTTTGTCCATTCTATCTTATCTTCTAATTGTTCTAATACTTTTTGTTTGCTACCCTTAAAACCAAATTCTTCTTTAGTGATGGCGTACGCAGATCTACCGTTGCGTCTCATTCCAAGAATCTCAAGTTTAAGCGCACCCCGTAAGGCTTTTAATCTAAACAGTTCAATGAATGTAGGGTTGTCGTATTCTACCATTATACTAGCTCCTTTGTTGCTGTTGGTTTCTTGCCCTCTCGGACTAGGTTAACATCCCAGCAGACAGCATTTAATAGTTTGCTCTTATCTACGTTTCTGTTGCTTGCGATTACCGCCATCGTAAAGATGAAGTCGATTCGTTTTGATTCTTCTTTTGTCATAATCTACATCCATTCAGGTTGGTAGTCGTTAAGATTCTCACATTCTAAATCATTGCAAGTGTAGCTAACGTGGTCACGAAATACATTCTTGCGATGCTCTACATCTTCAGGAGCAATGTAAGCTAAATTGTCCTCACATTCTTCCCAATCTTCTCTAATAGGGTAATCTGGCAAATCATGCACAGAGCAACCAAGTCGAGTGTAACATACTTCATCCACGGCCTGAACGAAGTCCTTAAACGTGTAGTTTGTGTCTTTCATATAATACAATATAGCACACAAAGCCCTGTTTGTCAAGGCATTGTGAATAACTTTTCTAAAGAGTGTCCTTTACGAGATGGTTGGCGATTGGGCCGAGGCTTTGCTCGGTGCGGTACTTTGTAAGCTCCCGAATCTCACTCACAAGGGTTACATCAAGAAACGCTTGCTTTGAATCGCCAAAGAAATCAACTTCTAATGTTCGCCCGTCAGCCATGATGCGGGTCACGATTCCGGTACGACCACAAAATTCACTACGATGGTCGGTTACTTTAACCTCGTTGTTGAGGAGGAGTTGAGCTTCTTGTTGGATTGTCATTTCTTCGTTTTTCATTGATACAATATAGCACAGAATTGTCAGTTTGTCAAGGGGTTTTTTGAAGTTTTTTTCATTTTTTTCTTGGCACGAAAACTGCAGCGTTTTCCATGCCACACCCCCCTAGGGGGTGGGGGGCGTGGGCTAAGAATGTATTATTTATTTGTTATTTATCAATGTAACCTTCTTGTACGAGATAATCGCAAACATTCTGAAGTTGCCAATCTTTGATGGTGCTATTAAGGATTATTTCTTGTCGCTGGTGATCGAATAATATTGGGATCCCACCTATTACTATTCGCTCATCTCCCCTGCAACCCGGCGTGTAATAATTCGGATGAAGTTTTAATAGTTTGTATTTCTTTCTCATCTCCAGTTCAGCCTCGATAGAATCGCGGTCAAGAATACTACAATTATAATTGTGATCCATATCATTTCCACTCTCCTTCCTTATATTCACGGACGAATCCGTTCCATTGTTCAGGTGTTGCTACTGTGGACTTGTAAAGTAAACCAACGATTTTTCCCATTGGGTCTAGAAACCTTAAATCGTCAGCATCTCCGTTTAACACTTCGACTCCGCCGAAATCATCAATAGGTAATGTACCACCCCCATACACAACCGCAACGTTGACGCCACGATTCAAAACGTCTTTAACCGTAGCATCACTCACATCCTCACTGTGTGAAAATGTCAAATGATAATTCTTGGGGAGCTTACCGTTTGCATAATTAGCAATGCGTGTAAGACTCTTTGTGTAATCATAGAATTGCAAACCCTCCCATTTTTCCATAATAGACTGACCTTCAATCCGAACATTTTCCCAAGGCAAATCGCTTGTACCATTAAGACGGACGCAAGGAATTTTGTTATGCTTTGAGGCTTTCTTAACTAGAGAAAGAATCTCACGATTAAGCTGCGTCATAAACGCATCCCGCTCTTTAGCGAAGAATTTTGTTTTGTTAATTCTTGCTTGTTTAATGGGGTTCATTCGACCACGACCAGAAGTAAACAAACACGCTGCCCGACAGCCTTCGCTGGCATTTGGGCAAGTGTTAATCACTCCGCTTGCATCACTAGGGGCAAGGTAGGTAATGCCCGTCATATATCCTCTTTTCTGTCCTTTGCGAGTTTTCGCGTTGGTATCGACTCCGAGTAGTTTCATAATAATATTCTTTCTATGCTTGGTTTACGCGACCGTGAGATACCGCCTGTTGAACCGAGCGGCTTTTCCATTCTTCTTCATCAAAGGGCTTTGCTTGTGCAGGGTTTTCCCTCGACTCAACTCTACCCAATGAATAATCATACACGACAGGGTTCGTGGACATGAACACCTCTGTGTTTTCCATGAGTTCAGCCAACCGCTTTTCTGCTAGTTCTTTAGCTGATGGCATCACGCCACCCTCTACACCCTTGAAACTCTCTGGATGCAAATTCAACAATAAATGTAATGATGAATTGAGAAAATACTTTTTCGCACGTTCTTCGTCTGTGACAATGTAGGAGAAAGTCTCACACATCTCATGTAACCCGCCGCTTGTTGCGCCGTGATTCCAGAATGAGTTATACTGTTGTTCCATTTCTTCTGGGTCATTAGATTCAATACCAATGAGCCAGACCGTTCCGAGTTGTTGTAGTACCAGTTTCATATATCTATAATATCGCACATAAAGTGTTAAAAGTCAAGAGACAATGTGTCACACCTTCCCAATCTGATGAATATAAGATTCAACATCTTCGGGAGTGCACCACCCTTTAACTGTATCGCCCCAATCGTCAGGGTCAACCATGTGATTGTTGAAGAAGCAACCAATTTCATACAAGCCCTTTTCGCCGCCATACGAAAACTTATGTCTCACCACGGAAACTTCATAGCCATTCGGCAATTCTACATACGCCTGAACCGCACCCGCTCCGTGTGTTTTTGAGATGTCATTAAACTCCAGTTCGCTGAATTTCATAATACAATATAGCACACAAACGGGGGTTTGTCAAGGGGTTTTTTTCACTTTTTTCACTTGGCACGAAATCTGCTGCCCATTTTGCGCCAAGGAAGCTCCCCCAAATCGGGGGAGCTCCATGTTTACGAGGTCCTACAGTTCTCGGGCACACGGTACCCGGAGATTTTGCATGCTACTCAGTAACAACCACCGCGCTATTTTTGGCGGGAGTCCAAAGCGTCTCCAGTCGCTTTTTGTTACGAGCAGCCATGTCAAACTTTTTGAGAACGTTGCCAGTCACACGGTTGGCGTATTCGAAACGCTCGTCCGCCACCTCATGGGTGAGATGCTGAGTCACCGCGTTGTTCAGGTTGTAAAGGTTACGTGCCTTATCCTCTTCGTGATCAGGATTGTTCCAAATCTTGGCGATGCTTTCGCGCACCTTCTCGCTGAACACTTTGCCATTCGCCAGATTCTGCAAGATGATCAGACCTTGCTCCTGAGTAACAGGCTGTTGAGCCATCCGACCGTAAACGTTCAAGCTGTCCTTGAGCTTAGCCAATGCGCGATCCAAAGCGTCTTCGGTAATGATATCGCCAATGTTGATGTTGGTCGAATGCTTGCGCACCATCTCCACCTCTTTTTCAGTGGTCGTCATGCCATTGGTGCATACGAGCCGAACCAATCCAAGAGCAAAGGAAATGCGCAGCGTGCGATCAAATGAGTTTTGAGCAGTAAGGCGATAAGCCATGGTGTCCCCAACCTGAGGAACGTCAGCCCTAAATAGGTCTCCGCCTAAATCGTACTGCGCTCGCATCTTGGCTCCACCCTCAGTCACAATGACTTTGCGTGTAACATCGATGCCTCGATCTTCGAAAGCTTTGTCTGCGCGGTTAATGATATCCTCGTGCTGTACAATTCCGTAGCGTTCGGTTGTCCAGCCAAGAATGTCGTCATTATCCTCACGGACATTCATGAAATAACCGGATTTACCTCCGAGGGTTGGGTGTGGAACCTCGACCTGCCTCACTTTAAAGTCAAAGCCGCTGTTGATTTCTTGTTTTGCTGTAATAGGCATCTGTAGTACTCTCTTTCTTTTTTTGGTTAGTTAGTGTTATTCTATTCTTCTATCTTACAGGGATTTTTTCCTGCGTCAAGCTTTTTTCTTAAAAAAATGGTGTTGGTGTAAGGGGCTCGAACCCTCCCCCGTCCCTATCGTATCACCTTCACGCCTTGTTATGGAGCGTCCTCCCAGCGCGTCGGCTTTCAGCCACGGGCGTTGCTGCGGTGAACGACTTTTGTCTCACAACTCGTCCAGCACTTCCATTTCTCACCAACATTATACTATAATATAGCACACAAAAGGGGTTTTGTCAAGGGCTGGGAGGCATTTTTTTGAAAAAAGTTTTGGCACGAAACCGGCTGCCGATTTTGCGCCGAAGTCAAGAAAAAAACATTAATTTAACTTTATTTATAGAATATAATTGTTCCCAGCCGATTCTTATTTGCATTATTACATTTCTTATTTGCGTATTTGGACATAACCTGTCAAAGTTCACCTCGCAATATATTCTCTTACTATTATTTACACTTTTATTATTCCTATCCAAAATAAATCAATAACAAATTACAATTTAATTGCTACACTTATTTTATTATATTTGAATTAAAAAAAATTGCCCCCCGTTTCCGAGAGGCAACTTTCTACAACAACTAACACTTCACCTATTTATCTAAATCCTTTAGGTACTCCAATCCTTTGGACGTAATGGAACGCCCCGTGGTTGTAATCTCCATCAAGTTGTGCTTCTGCAAATACAACTCGAAGTCCTGACGTAAGCATTGCGGAGTGAGTCCAGTTTTCGCAGAGAGGTTCGTCAAGCTGCACTCCTTCTTTTCAGTAAGGATGTTCAAGACTTGAACTTCAATACGACTTAAACCCAATGGCAATATACCGAGAGCGTGTCTTAACTCCCGCCACATATCCTTGGTCATTTCACTAGACCCACTCCGAGTGATGAACGAACTGATGTTGTTTGCCATCTTCTGTGCTTGCCGAGCATTCCCTCGCAATACAGTAGCAATCTCATCTTTTAGCCCATCTTCAAAATCAATATCGGGAAGGTTCCGCTGAATAATCTCGCCCAACTCATTGAAGGAATACTCCTCAAGGTCAATACGGTCACAACGGTCAATCAACGCATGAAACAGTTTGTGCGCCTCTGTGGTGGCGAACATGAACGTCTGTCTCCGAAAATCTAAATCAATAGTATAATCTTCATAAGAGAAAGAGGTGCGATTCTCTTTGTTCGGGTTAAGCATCGTAAGCAACGCCATAGAAACATCCTTGGGAAGCTCGCTCGCCTCATCAAACAAGACGGTACACTCACGCTCATTAACGTGAGGAATCATTACTTGATTAACAAATTGTCCCACCGACTTCAAGGTGCTGCAATTCAACTCAAGGAAGGGTTTGGGGGAACCATCATAAGTAAGGTTCTTGCCCGTAGCTTTCGCCATCATCGTTTTGCCGCATCCCTTGGGTGCGATAAACATCAAATGGGGCATGATGCTAGAAGCATTGTAGTTATCTAAATGCCATGCGAGTTTTCGCTTGGCGATGGGTTGCCCAACAATATCGGGCCAGTATTCTGTATTAGTCATAGGTTAGTTGTGTAGTGTTGTAGGGTTTACCAATCTTCTTTAGTTAATTCAACTGGTTGCATAGAAGTCTGATTCTTGGTCGTGGATGTGAAAGCGTCTGCCTCCAAATCTAATGCCTCTGCGAACCGACGACTGACTACAACAGTTGCGTCCTCTTTTAGAACACGGTTAAGCTCCCGAAGATTGATTTTAACGAAGCTACCCGCGCCTTTTGTTTTACCTCTTGCCATACTCTAATAGTAGCAGGTTTTTTAATAAAGTCAAGCCAATAAATTGAATTAATTATTCTTTTTATTCAGCCCTAATTCGTCGGATACAAGGTGGTGAACTCGTTCAGCCAACTTCTTGCCAACGGCGCAATGAGGGTTTGAGAGGACGGCAATCCTTTGATTGTAATTAAGTTTGCCATGTTCTTCCCACCATACTACTTTGTGGAGGGGCCAGTATTTTGAAGGTACATTAACCATAATAATAATATTTATATTTTTAGTTTTTGCCTGAAAGGATGTGAGATTCTTCCCACTCCCAACTCTCTGCAAGTTTGATAGCTTCCTTTGTTACATCGTCGGCAATGCGTTTATCGCTCCGGTTCTCGTAAGGGAAATTATTAATAATAATATCCTTTTTAAATTGCGGGAGTTTATTGACAACTTGATTCCATGCCTTCTCGTATAGTCTTGCCATGTTCTTGCTCATCTATATATATATTACAGCAATTTTCTGTTTAGTCAAGTCTCTTTTTTTGAAATAATCACATTTTGAAACTCCAATATTTATTAAAATTTATTCATGTTGATTATTATATTCATTATGCTCAATTATATTGTTATATTCATCATTATTACCCCAAAGTTCGGCCCACTATATTTCGACCAAATATAAAAAAAATTGCAATTAATATTTATAATTATTATATCTATTTACTGCTACTATATTTCGGCCTATTACAAAAAAATTTGCAGGTTTGAGGGGTGGCTTATTTCGCCGGAATATAAAAAAATATACAATTTAATAATATTTATTCGCGGCTGTATTTGTATTGGATTGTGATTTACTTGACATTAAAAAAATAATTGATATACTATTATTAGGCTAAATATATCTTCTAGCTTCTACTAGCCTACCAAATAAAAAAATAATATATCAGAAATAATATATTAATAAGGAATTTTTTGCTTGACTTTTGTATAAATAAATGTTACGCACTACCCACTATCCCACACTTCGCAACACCTTACTCCACTAAAACAGTCCATAATCAATAAATAATTAATAATATTCAACCTTTTATCTACCTACTGATGTTATCATATACCATGTAATCTTGCCAATAAACAAAACCATAATTATAGTTAATAACTCCATGTCCACACCTACTTCCTATGTAAGAAAGAACCAATTCATATATTGAAAAGAACTCTTTCTGGTTTACTTGTAGGTTGTTTTTGTAGTGCCTCATAATATTGATAAGTTTTTAAATTAATTCTTTATAGAATTTTTGTCTCGTAATTAAATTCGTATTGCTCCTCTGCTTGAGTTTGCACAATCTCGAAATGCAATGACTTGCCTCGCGCCTCATATGCTCTACGGACTGCCGCCTCACTAGCGTATTTACCCGCCGTAAGCTCCCAACGCTCATGCCCATCTCCATACCTCAATTTCATCCAGTACCGATTTTTCATATTGTTTCAATATAAATTCCTGTCGCTAATACCACCAACACGGAGGCGATAAATGTAATAATAATAAACATACAATCTCTCATTTTATAGACTCCCTATCATTTTTCGCACTTCTTTTTTAAAGGTGCGAACCTTCTTGGCTTGTTTTTCAAGGCCGTGTTTCTTATACTGTTGAGCCTTACGCTCAAGAGTCTCTTGAAGGCCATTAGACAAAGCGTTGTCTAGGTACTCTTTAATTGCTTGCTTGTCTGCCATAATATTTTATCTTTCCATCTGCCATTCTCGCTGGCGAAATTCTGTCATATACTGTCCCGCTTCAAACGAACCCTCAAATGGGCCTATATGTTTGCCATCGTCTAGTTCAACGTACCATCTTTCGCACACTCTCGGCATGAGGCGTTTGGCCTCCCAATTAGGGTCAAAGTATTCTCTTTTGTTAATTAATTTCATTTTAAATTCTCTATGCCTTCTACCCGTGTTCCGTCCCAATACCAACTGCCTTCGTACTCCTCTTGAATCTTGCGCGATTTGTTCATGCGTAGGTAAGAAAAGTCTCCAGATACCCCTTTAAAGCACCCAAAATCCTCTATGGGAAGCGTTGCTGTCTTGGGCTTGCCGTTCTCCATAAATTCAGAATCAAGCACTATACGGGCGTGTGTGGCGTGTTTCGGTGGCTTGGGAACTTCTACGGCCCAATCCGCTCTACCTACGATTGTTGTTGGTTTTGACTTAAATGGCATCTTTTTTACTTTCTTTTTCTTGGTGCGCTTTATATTCGGGCCAATACTTTACCCGCATCATTTCAAAAAATCGTTCATCATTACACCCAGCATAGACTCTTTTCCTTCTCTCACTTGCGTTTTCCATTCCTTTGGGCGGTTTGCGCTCATTGTATTCTCGTTTCACTGAATTAAATTAATTAATTATTCAGCAAGAGAGATGGGGCTACCGTGACTAGAGCGGCAACCCCATTCTCCTACCTACTTATCCTGCTGTGCTGCATTGTATCCCGCTGCATAGCCGTCATTCCAATCGTCGGACACTTCCTCATCCCAATCGACGTAATCATCGTCATAGGATTGCAGGGGTGGCGCGTCGATTGTCTCATAAACACCAACAACCTTATATTTAGAGGTGCGGAGTTTCTGACATTCGCAGTCGTGCGGCACACTTACAACGTCACTGGGGTCGATTTCAACAACCATTAAGTGACCTCCTCCGCTGGCGTACCCCTTTGCGTATTCGTAAGAACCCGCATGAAAACCAGCAGAACAACCGATGTTTGCATCATCACAAACAGTGTTGCGTGTCATTTTCAAGGTTTGACCAACAGAGTTATCGAATTTACCACTATACTTGTCGGTAAAGTCGTGATTTACCCCTTTGTATGCCAGAAAGTTACCGTCTGGCGTGAGTGGCATATTTTTATGCTCCAAGAACGCATATAGCTCGTTTGTTGCGCGAGCAGATGGGTTATCCATCAGCTTACCAAGAAACTTTACTAACGGTTGATATGGGAGATTTTCCCGCATAAAGTAAAGAAGCCTATCGACTACATGATTATGGATTTCTTCCCCATCATAGAGAACCTGTCCATCCACGACCTCGATAAGTCCATCACTGTATGCAGGAACCGCTTTGGCAACGTCAAACAAATCCTCAAGCAAGTCGAAATCTTCGGCTTGGAGGGCGAGTTTAGCACGTTCCCATGAAGGATGCGATTTTTGCATCGTTTGCGCTTTACCGTCAATTACAACGGTTAGCGAGTTGTCAGTTAGGATATGTGGTATCATAATTTTTCTTTCTCTTAACTCTACTTACAGTATATCAGCTTTTTTAGTTTAGTCAAGCTGTTTTTTAAGTTTTTGTTTCTTTTTTTCGGCTTTAAGGTCTGCTAGGATTTGTCCTACCATGTGCATCATGCCGCCATCGTAATCATCCATGATTATAGTATTCTTTTGGATGACTTCATACTTTTTTATCAATTTATCAATCATAGCTTCCGTATCCATTATCGTCAATTAGTTTCTGTATAAGATTTAATTTAATTTGTAAAGTGTTGTGTACGGTCATTTGTGATTCGCGGGTAGCCTTTATGTTATCCATATAAAATTTAAAAACTTCCTCAAAAGTCGCGTTCTCGGTGAGGTCATCGCTCCACCAAACTTCATAGTTTGGTCGTTTCATTCCCTCGCTGGATATTAATCCTTTGAGAGTCGGCCCAAATTTCTCCATTCTATCTAGCTCTTGCATGAATTTAGTTGATAGATTTAAATATGAATTGCCTTTGTCTATAATATTCTTACCTAGTTCTTCATTCAATTCTTCTTTATGACTATCAAGTTCGTCAAACATCTCCATTAGTTCTTCTTCTACTTCAAGACATCTGTTTGAATAGAAGTCATGGCTTGCCATGTTCATTTTGAATTGTTCTTTTTTTTCTTCTTCGTTCATAACTTAATTAATTTAAATAAATATTCACTGTTTGAGAAAGGGTGACGCAAGACAACCTATCAAATCTTGCGCCACCCATCGTGACGGCAACCTACACCCGCCTACGATTTTGATTTCTCACAAATGTCAATCACATTGACATAATTCTCAAGGCGTAACCTATCTTCTTTGGTCTGGTCGTGCCTCCACTTATTCGTATCAACGATGTAAAACATATCGTACTTATCAAAAACCTGTATAAGCTCGCCTAACAGGTCGTGCGATGGTTTAACGCCCTTCGGAGAAGAAAATTCCACGCCGAATGTTGACGCAACCTCTTGGATTGCCTTTATCTTTTTGTGGGTCTGGTTATCCTGCTTCATGGCGTTATACTTCTCAACAAATGAGCCTAGCGTTCCCATAGGGACTATGAGGTTCAGTTTGTTGAAGGTATGGAAAACCCCTTCGTCAGTGTAAACATCATCTTTGGCGCGGTTGTAGCGATACCCTTGATTATGTCGATGAAGTTCGTCAACTTTCTGAATATCAATCCACGCTTGGTGAAGATGCTCGTCCTCGATAATTTGCTTGAGTTGATTCTTTACCCAAGTAAACAAGTCAGTCCAACCGTCTTTACCCTCAATCTTTTGACGCTCCTTAACTTTGAAGGCGTAAATGTTTTTCGGAAACTTTAAGCCGATTTCCTCAAATGCGGTTTTCCAAGATGTAAGCGTAGCTGGGTCGTGATGTTGTTCGTACCCGTTCGTATTATTCGGTTGTTCAATGTGGAATTTATCAATGATTACATAAACGCCAGATTCGTTATCAACATCAACATCTGCAATCTTCCACCAATTAGCTTTCTTGCGCTCCCAGCGAGAGCAGTCATTATCAAAATCAAATTCAAAGCACTTCGCTGAATGTTTCTCATCCTTTGAACCGTATGAACCTGTTCCTCCTCCTGTGGAGTAACCAAACTCTGACAACTTATGCTGTGGTAGAGATGATAGTTTAACTATGTCTCCATCAAACTTACTTTCTTTGAGCCAATTAGCTTTCGCCTTTTTCGCAGTAACCATTTTTGATGTATCACTGTCGAGGTACGACTCAAACTGAATTAAGTATGGGGTTTTGCCTTGGGTTATGATTAATGGCAACATCTTGCCCATGACTCCACGGCGATGACCAACATCATTTTCGATGACAATGGTTCCCGAATCACATTCGATTCTGCTATTCTCATCTGGTTTATACTTGCTGCTCCTGTAAGACTTCTTAAAGGAGCGCAAGTCAACGCCTTGTGAATTGTATGTAGTAAAGGCAGACGAATCTACAACTTCACCGTTATACTTCAAAAGGCTTTTAATTACATCTTTGAGACGGTACAAAGGAGAATCTGTCCTAAATGTCGCTCCGTACAAGCATCTTGCTTCAAACAAAGTTTTGCAGCCCTTGAACCGTTCGCCAATCTGCTCCGCAAGCTCGTTTTGCGCTTGTTTCAATCTCTTTATGAGATTCTTTCGGGTGTATTCAGTGTATTGGAGTTTTTCGCGTGAAGCGGAAATTTCCAATTCCCCCAATGGAACGTGCAGAATCAAATTCTCACAAAGCAAACGCTTTAGTTCATAATCATCATCAGCTAGATTTAGCGCGTATTCATCAATCGGGTATCCGATGTTTCCCATGATTGCGATTGCGTCACCACGACTGTATCTGTCGTTGTTAACGTCAAGCCAAGACCAATCATCTGTGCTGAATAGCGCGTCCTTGTTGTCATTTTCAATAATAGCCTTCCATTCATGGTTGCTTTGCAACCCATGAACAATCGGCTTTGGTTTGAAATATTTAAATAAATTTATAGCTTTGGTTTTGAACTCATCGAAATCCCCGTCTTTAACAGGTATAACGATTTCCACACCATCAGCTTCATCGGTTTTCTCAACAGACAGTTTAGAGATTTGCCCAATTTGAGATGGGTCGATGTATGCGTTATATGAATGTTTCTCTCCGTTCAAATAAGAATTAATTACAAAGTTATCACCGTAGGCAAAAGCACTCTTGCTTCCCAAACCTAATTGACCAATTTGGTCGTTAGTGTTCCGTTTCGTTGACTCACCATAAAAAGCGTAAACCTCTTGGATTTCTTCGGGTGACAATGCCAAACCATAATCCCGCACTTTAAATACTGGATTCATTCGGTTGGGTAATGTGACTACGATAGGCTCATCTGGTTTTCCTGCTTCCACATGAGCATCATAAGCATTACAGGAGTATTCACGGATAACCGCAAGAGTTTTATCCGAGTAAAGTTGATTCCGTAGTACGTTAAATATGTGGGCTAATCCACTTTGCTTTATTCCAAACTTAACAGAGTCTTGAACACCGTGAGTTTGAACCGTAGTATTGTCGATAGGTCGTTGTTTCATACTCTTAATATAACAGGTTTTTTAGAAAAGTCAAGAGGGTTTTTTAACTTTTTTCACTTTTTTTAATTGTTACAATCATAGGATTTGACCTCCCATGTCATAAAACCATTCATTTCGTGGAATTTTAGGGCTTTTTCGGGTGAAATAAGGGATATTTTGCGCCTTGCAGTCTCAATGGGGGATTCGTCATATTTGACCCAAAAGGAAAAAAGCACCTCAAAAGAAGAACGATGGGATAAGCAATATAAAGCCAAATAAGGCTTACCTCCTACGCTTGGGCCAAGCTGGTTAGCCCACTTCTCTTTTTTTCCGACTGTTGACACTGGATAATTTTAATTACTTCATTTATGGTTTTAATATACTCTAAAGGATTCTTAACGGGAGAACTAAACTCGATAGTTAATGAATCTGGATGCGTATCTACATGAGCCATTAGTCTAGGGTAATGAGTATAAGATTTATCTTCATTGGAATGTGAAGAATCAACACCACTAAAATAAATGCTCGCGTGTGGATATTTTTTTCTCATATCATGCAATCTAACCCCTGCAACATTTTTCTTTTTTAATGTTACATTTAAATTGGTGACAATATCAGAAGAATTAATTTCAGAATTTTCTTTTACTTTGGAGTTTGACTCCCACTTAATCTTATATTTCATAGTTTGAATAAATTTAAATAATTATATGCACTTCACTATACTCAATCATTACACTCATAAGTCCAAAGTTTCTTTTACTTCTTCTACAACCTTGTGAACATCTTTCCAATCTAAATCTTCATCAAGAATACCATTGGAACACATTGACTTATCATAATAGCCACCAAGGTTTACGCGACAAGTTTCCGCAGTTACCCAAGTATAACCATGACCATTGTTATGTTCTTTTTCTTTACCTCTTATATGTACCGTAACAAAAGGTTTTGGTTCTGTTGGTTTAGCTAACCTAACTGTTGCCATGTCTGCGGGGAAATCCACCGTTTTCATGCGTGGAATTATATCCTCATTTTTAATTTTACCTTGAGCCGCGAGACTCAACGCCCTGCTATTTCTTTCCCATTTAATCTTCATTATCTTCCTTTGGAAAATGGTTTACTTCGTTGTTTGCTTTGCACACTTCCTCCCACCAATCCGTAGTATCTGGCAATACCGGATTGTCAAGGGGTTGCTGGTTTTGGTTTTTATCCTCTTTCATAACTAATTTTTTTCTCTAAATGTTCGATAGATTCATTAACGTAAATAACTCTACCATTAACAAAAGTTATCTCCATTTGCTTTGGTTTAAGGAGCGGTTGCGTCTCCTGTAAGACTTCGTTGGCATAAAGCACGTTATCCCAATTCACTAACACCTCTTTCTTGCCGTAGCTACAATTAAATTTAATATTCATCGGTCAGTTGAAAGATAAATAATAGACTGCTCCAATCGTTCTTTCATCTCTGAATGAAAATGGTCATGCCATAGTAGATGAGTGGTAATTGCTCCCACCATAGCACCTATAAATAAAAACAGTAGTATGTCTATTTTTTTCATTAGCAATCCTCCTTAATAATGTAATCGTCTTGCGTAACACTCTTACGAGCAAGGTTATCCTCTACATGAAGCAAGTGAAAGCTATCATTTTTGAACTGTTGTGTGGCGCATCCTGTAAAAATGACCGTTGATAATATAATAATGTATTTCATAATTTGTTTCTTTTAAGTCTCTAGTATATTCATTTTCTTTAATGTTGGCTTGAACGCCCATACTCCCTCATCGTCAATTTCTAGTATAAACGCATCCACTACCCGTGTTGATTCGTCATCTACAAGAACAAAATGCTCATGCTTATACGGATTGTATGTGACCTTGTGCCACTCACTGTCGCTAAATTGCACTTCGGAAAGAATGGTAGAGGGCCAATCCACCTTACCCTTCATTCTCTTGCCCTGTATGTAGGCGTGGACGTTCTTTCGTTTCTCTTTGCGTACACGCTCGTTTCCTGCCTTGCCGACCCTAAACACGGGGTCTAGCAACGAGATAGAGGTTACATGGTCTTCCACTAACCCCTTGTCATTACGGACACTAAAAACAGGTTTACCATTCGCAAGTTTGCGATTGAGATTCCTGTAAACTTGAACGTGACCTTTCATCGTACAACCATGTCGATGACGCTTACAAAGGCCAGTGCCACAACGACCATCAATAAAATCGGGAGGCTAAAAACAATAGTTAAATAAATAATTAAAAATATTTCTGGTGTAATCATATCTTCTGTTCTCCTATATCTAATTTAATAAATGCTGGTGTATATTCTCCAACGTATGCGTCAGCGATATTAAAATTAAAAAACTCAAGGGCTTCACAATAGGTCATATTGTCCCTCACCATAAGTATATCTAAAATGGTTTCATAATTGTAACACGCTTTCGGTGCTGCACCAAAGCTCTCAACTACACCAACGAACGCTTCTTCAAATCCATCTACGAGAAGGATGTCACCAATCTCCTCATCAGAATATCGTTCTTCTAAATAATTTTTAATTCTATCCATTTTAAATATCCCAATCATTTAACGCGCAATCTAATGCCCACTTCATATTGTACGTTTCCGGTGCATGGCGATGAAACTTTTCATACTCGCGCATTGCGCTCCACATAACTTCTGCTTGTAGACCATGCTCATTCGCGGTTTTTAATGCTTCTGCAACGGCAGATAAATCTTCATCTTGGTTCATTTTAATAATCTATTCCTACGTCTTGTTGCGGATATTCACTATCACCTTTAACTAACTCTGGTCGATGTGTTTCAATCATCTGCCGAATGTCTAGGCAGCGGTCAAAGTATTGGTCAACAGTGTATTCCCGCTTGCTTGGGTCTGGGCATCTATCATAGATTGCCATAAGTAATTCGTAGTTTCTCATGTTAATCCCTGTCGCGTATGTCGTTACCGTCATTGTCTAGGTAATAACCCGTCACATTCCATAGCGCATCATAGTTTGGCGCACTGTTCGGGGTGATGTCGTGTTTGTTTTCATAGCTTGCGATTTCCTCATCGTCTAGCCCCTCGTCATATCTTATTCTGCTTTTCATCGTTCTATCTTTTCAAAGTGTTTGTCTACAATGTCGCAGATGTCCTCACT
>CEUO01093245.1_pt1 | contig 47597 bp, 20 predicted proteins | sample 531391 | NCBI WGS metagenome assembly CEUO01 (sample SAMEA2622799, study PRJEB7988) | marine metagenome | isolation source: saline water (ENVO:00002010), including
AAGTTCAAGAGCGCTTTCCGCACTGCTGCTGAAATTATACAGCATATCCCGTTTGCGCCAAAGAAAACAGATTACACATTCCATACTGTTAGTTCAGTTATTCTCGAAGGTACAGACCAACAAATAACAACAAACATTTCTAGTGAAGATTCCAAACTTGAAGAAAAAATTCCTTCGTATTCTCAATATAAATTTGAGGCTGACAAATTTTTTCACCAGGTAAGGGCTAGAAATGGCGCCGTTAAAAGAAAAAAAAGTGATGTATCTGTATGGTCTTGCCTCGCACCCAGAATTGAAATGGCGTGGAGAAAAGCATGCGCAGCTTCAAATTACTATCCTTTTCATGTAGCTTCTGGTATAGTTGGCTCTTACAAAGGGAAGCCTGGTGGTAAAGATGGTATTGTTGCGTATGATACCGGAATGTCGCCGGCCGCTTACGGCTTGGCTTTGAACATCGATGCCTTTTTGTGCGGCAACCCTAATAATCCCGGCCATGGCTCAATGAGCGTATGGACAGGTGCTTGGTCGCCAGGCCTGGGTGGGCATCCTGCTTTTGCAAAAGAGCTATATGACTTAGGCGTTTTTAATAATCATTATGAGTCTTTTAGAGAGAATTGTTGGAGGGACGGCGATTATAATAGCAGAGTTCAATTAGTAACAAACGATATCGAAAAAGCTGCTTTACATGATAGTGATTTACATACAGCCGAAGTAGAAAAAGTTTTAGTTGAGGCTACTGATACCCCGATCGTGCCTTTATCAGGTTACCCTCTATCAAACCCAACTAGGTGGATTATAGCCTTCTGTGAAGCTTCAGGTATGAAGTGGGGTAATAGCTTTTTCATGAAGAGAAGATTCAAATCTGGTCGTTGGCGAAATGCTATTACGGGTCAGTATAAGTGGAGCCTCCGGGAAAAAGCACGCTTAGATAGACTGTATGGCATTAAGAATGTTGTTGACAAGATTATAGCTATATCATGGCCGGGTGTCACAACTAAAGTTGATAATCATTCATATTTTCAGTTTTGGAATCCTCTACCAACCGATCCAGTTAATTCTATTCCATGGGATCAGCTCGAAGATGAAGCCTTACAATTAGAGGTCAAAATGATGAATGTAGACCCGCGCGGCGATTACAATCCACAGGGAGTTGCATAAAATGGCGCAAGAAGATATATTATTTAGGACCGTTAACCAATCAGGTGCCGCTGGTATTAATCAATACTATAGTATAGACGTTGTTGATCAAAACGGAGTACCAAGAAAATCATTAAACACAACTAACGCAGTAGAAGCTAAAAGATTTATAAATGAAGTAAAAAAACAGAATCCCAATGCTACTATAAATGGTGGCCAAGATAATCCATTGGCAGATACAATCGATATTCAGCCTGCTGACCCCGCAGGGCCAATAATTAGCCCGAGTCCAAATAATTTAGATAAATTGTCTGAAACAACTAGTTCTGAACAGTTAGAAGAAAGCCCATATAAACCACCAGATCGTAATCCAGGACAGCCAGATTCTGGAAGAATACCAGTTAGGCCCCCGAGCCAAACAAAAGATACAAGATACATCGCCGGCGTACGCTCTACTCGACTGCAAGATTATAGAAAATTGAGCGAGCAACAGCGAGGTGCCCTAGGCGTTTCTGGAGTCTTCGGCGCAAAAAGATTGCAGCCAATGATTGACAGGCAAAATACGGCATGTGAGAAAGTTATAAGAGGGTTAGACAATAATGCTTTTATAGTTCTTGGGAATGACAGAGTTAGTTTTCCTCACACAGGCTATGGAGGTAAAGGCCATACACAAACAGACTCAATTGATATTGTTGTAGGTATGGCAGGCCCTCATCCTAGAGAATATGTAGAAGAGCCTGCCGACATTGCTGCTACAGATACAACAATAGATGGTACCACGCCACGTGGAAATATACAAGTGCCAATTAAAATAAATCCTAATTTTTTTGTTGACGCCGCAAGAATTTATATTAGTCAAAAAACGGACGTTGACAAAAATTTTGGAATAGCTGAGATGAAAGGTAAATCAAACATAAGAGATGCAGCTAGTCCTTTTAATGCTAAATCTGCCGTAGCACTCAAGGCTGATAATGTAAGATTGATTGCTAGGGAGAGCTTGAGATTAGTTACTGGAACTGACAAAAAGAACTCACAAAATGGTGATATATCTGGAGAAAATGCTGGAATTGAGCTTATCGCCAACAATGACCACACTACACTACAACCATTAGTACTAGGAGATAATCTGGCTGAGGGCATGAAAAGAGTGATGTTTCATGTAGAAAAAATTGCTCAAAGCATGCATTCATACATAAAATATCAACAAAAATTTAATCAAGCCATTGCAAATCATGATCATGTTTCGCCATTTTTTGCGCTCAACAGCTTGCTTAATTTAGATGTGTTCATGAAGGGCCTTACTCTAGACGTTGACGTTGCCTCAAAAGTTGAGGTTGACATGCTTAAACACTCTCATAATCTCGCTGCAGTAAAAAGTAAATATTTTTATGACAGTGGCAGTAAGTATATAGGCAGCCCAAATAACAAAACAAATTAAATATGATAATATATAATATGACGAGGTAATAAATGTCAATTGCGCAAGCAAAAAAATCTAAAGATGAATTAGCTAAATTAATTGATGAGCTTAATCAAGTATTAAGTGTAAGTTCAACCGGATCCGTAACTTTTATGGGCATCCCGGTATTTTTAGCCGGCGAGCAAGTTGAGGTAGATATTGATCCAGACAGCCCAGTTGCTCAACAGTGGGGCCCTAAAACAGATGTTTGGTCTTTAGCAGATAATGCAGACGATACACAAATTCCCGACGCGAATAAAGCACAAATTAATCCTTTTATGGAAGTTATGAGCATTGTCAGGGGATCTATAACAAATATTGTGCAGACTGTAGCTCTTGGTCATCCACCAGGCACTGATGAATACTCGTTCTATAAAAACATCATAGGCCCTCTTGTAGAGACACTGCTGGAGGATATATTAGTTGCTAAAGAAAATCCATTCTGGAACAATTTTGATGGAACTGGATCAATAGCAAATTATTTTGATCCAGTTCCCAAGCAAGATTTATTTGATAAGTTGGATGGGTTGCTGATAGCAGGTGGTGCAGCGTCTGTCTTTCTTGACACTTTAGGCATACAAGTTAATTTATTGGGTGATATTAGATCAGTACCTAATACTGCTGAGGCTGGTACTGCAATCATTAAGAGCGATGCTGAGCTGGAAGCTAGCTTACTAGGACGAGGCATAACTGTTGGTGATTATTACATAGGAATGATTTTAAAAAAGACATTCTCACAACTCCAAGAAGCCAAAGGCCAAACAGATAAAGATTTTATTCCTGTACGTTATTCCCCACAAAAAGGCTCTAGTCCACTTCCACGTGGTTGGGATGATCCTGACTTTCAGCTAATTAACAGCAAAGCAGAGCCGATAGCTGTATCGGGTCTTTACACTGACTATTCATCTGGAGTTGAATTTCCTTTAGGAATGACAGTCTTTGTTACTGAGATAGTTTCTAGTGCAACTGGTATATGGGTTGGCTTTGTACCTGTTTTTTCCGGCCAAGGTACAGAAAGTGGCGAAGACTCAGAAATAGGTAAGCTAGTTAATAAAGTTACCAACAATTATCAAAAGATTCTTTATACTAGGCCTGAATATTTAAGAAAGCGCGAGGCTTCTGTTAATTCCTTGCCAGACCCTCTGATTAAATTAAATTTAACAACAAATATTACAAGCTATGGGGCAAACAATTTAACTAAGGGCCCCGCATCAAAAACTAGTGATAAGTTTTCAAAAGTCTTGGCAGATGATAAAATCACTTATACTTGGACAAATGAAATGAAGCCCATGGACGTGAGGCTGGGGTACTTTAATTTTAATAAATATAATGAGTTAGAGTCTGAAAAAGTTTTTAATAAGAAAATAAAATTGACGCCCCAAGGATATATTGCTGGTCGATTTAAAAAAACTCATAAATTTTCTGAGGGTTATTACTATTTTATTGTTGGTGAAGGACAGTCAGAAGGCATTGGCTTAGCAACTAGCTTAGAGGTACCACCAGCCATACTTAATAAAACCTTTAATGATCTTTTAAGATATCTAGGAAAAGACCCATTTAGCAATACTACAGTGCCAGTAAATCTTTTGCAGATGCTAAGAGACGAATATTTTGCACCTGTTTCAACAAGGATGCAAACTAGTGGACTCAACACAGGAAAGCAGCAGGTTCTTTTTGCTATACCTGCGTCATATGTTGACTCACTACCAATGTCGACAAAACCATATTTCAATACATTTTCGACAAATTCTGAATTCTATAGCGGCAACAATTTTGTTTTTAATTTCACAACAAAAAATAATGGTTTCAAAAAACAAGTAGATAATTTGATAGAAGTTTTTGAAAAATTTAAAAGTCAAATACAGACTTTTGAAGATGCCGGTAACAAAATAACAGATCCATATGATTTAGAGTATAAAGTTGAAGAGCAGATAAAGGCTTTTAAAGGTCTTCGAACAAAATTTGAAGGCTTTTTACAGAGGCAGTGGTCACCTTATACTACGGAGCAAGATCGCTTAAACGAATTAATATCTAAATCTTTCTCTGATAGTGACGAGTTCGATCATATAATTCAAGTTGGTTTAAGAGACAATGGCAAAGTTGGTGAAGATGTAAGGCTAACAGTTTCACACGTTTTATTTTCTCCAGACCCCAATTCTCTAAGGGACTTAGAAGATGATCAGCTTGATTTATTTGATTTTGACCCTTATTTTCCAGACCGCCCAACAGAAAGTTTTTTAAGAGAAAATCGCTCAGCTGTTATTTTAAGAAAAGGCTTAAGTTATTTACGAAACGAGATAGCTGATATTGCTGTATCAGAAAGTGAAGCAGATGAATCATCTGGAGATTCGCCACCAAGCATTCTTAAGACATCTTCTGTTATTGGTACACGCACTTTACATTATTTAATGAACGCTAGGCACTTAGTAAAATATGAGGAAACCCCCAGCTCGCCGACGTCAATGACTGAAGATATTAATGACCCATGGATAGAGATGTTAATGACACACTCTGTTCCGCCATTGAGAGTATATATATCTAAGAAAAAAAGCTCAAGTCCAGAGATGATAAGCTGTCAAGAGTTACTAAAGCAAATTAACGAAATGTCGACAGATCTTACAACAGCTGATCGAAAAATTTTAGAACAGTTTTATAGTCGCCCAGAGTGCCAAGCTAGTTACTTTGATCAATTTAAAAAGCCAACTCCAGCAGTTGGTCCTCAGTCCTCTAGAGAGAGCATTGAGGAGAGGCAAAAAGAACTTGAGGAGTCAAGTAGTGTAGCTTTTGAAAAATTAATGATTTTATATCGAGGGTTTCTTAACAACTTAGATCCACAAAGTATTTTATCTCTTCTAATGTCTTGTTTGCAATCTAAGTTTGGTATGCCACTAACTGCTGAAGCAATATGTGAGGCAGTGATCGTCAAAATTATTGAAAGCGATCCTATGGGCTTCAAACAAGCATTGATCGACTATAATCCAACGCTAGCCATGGCTTTAGGAATTAATCCAGCAGATGGTCTAAGAGATAGAATTGACAATAATCTAGACAAAATTTTAGGCGAAGAGCGTTCTGAGGGCGTACCTGATCCTATCACAGGTGAAGTTCAATTTAGTTCACAGGATGGATTAAATTTAGATGAGACATACGACGGAGCACCATTCGCGACAGCAGCTTTATTATTTGGCGTTGTCGACCCTTATGCAATTAATGTCATTAAAAATTTAGAAAAAGGCGGTGTAGCGATTGAATTAAATCCTGGAGTAATCAGGCCACCGGTATATGATGCACAAGGAAATCTAGAAAGATATAACTTACGCAGTATACAAGAGGAGAGACAGAGACTAAAAGAATTAGGATATTCAGTGGCTGAAGCAAATGCTATAATGGTCCAAAATGGTTTTTTGGTTCCTAAAAAAGAACAGTATGATTCTTTAATCAACAGTACTTTTGATGCTTTAGGGGACATAGGCGACGCTTTTAATTATTCTAACAATGCAGCTGTTTATGCTACAGCTGAAACGTCTAATGCGACTAAGGCTTTTGCTGAGGATGCTAAAGCGTGGGTTGCCTATGCAAAAAGAGTTGTAGATTTGGGGCAGATATGTGAAGCTATCATAGGTCCTCTATTGAATATGCCTAGAGATTTGCTAAGAGGCGAAGGGTTTAATTCCTCATATTATGAAAATTATTGGGAGAACTTACAAAAAATGTTTAGGTTTCCCACTCCAAAGCTTGATCTTTCAGATAATTTAAACACAAATAATTTTATGGGCGATTATGGAGACATGCTTTTAGATACTTTTTTGGGTACGGTAGGCACCATGCTTGGTCAGATTTTAAATTCAGTTCTTACCCACTATCTTAATACATGCTTTGAGCAGGATGATGAACAGGATAGAGGCTCATCTTTAGGAAGAAACAATCCGTCGCAATTGATACCTGACATTGGTAAGCTAGCTGGTTTTAGAGGAGGTCAGTCTGTTGGTCCCGCTGAAGTCAGGTCTAACGATTTGTTGAAGTGGCTTACTGAAATAGTTGAGACTCTCTCTACAGATCAACTATGTGCTTTGTTAAAAACACAGGCGTCTACTAATCTTTTGAACCAGTGTGTTGAGTTTACAATTACAAATCACAATGGTATTTATAGAGCCGGCATTGATTCCGGAGCAGTTATCCAATCAATATTTACAAGAATATCAGAAGATATTGATATTGACATATGTGATACTATTCAAGGCGCGCGCATAATAGCCTCACAAGGACTGTGCCAAAAGAGTGATTATAATAGCGCAGCTAGAATTACACAACTTGTGGATACAGGAATGTCTGATGAACAAGCCAGGAGACAATTTGCTCGTGAGTTAGAAGATTTAAGTGGAACAATAAAAGACATTGCAGATCTTTTATACCCAACAGGTAACCCAATTGCTAATAAGTTACCTGAAATTTGTGGCCCTCAAGGCGCCTTTTCCTTGCCGGCGGGGATTAAAGACACAATGAACAGGGTTACTGATAATATATTGATGAATGTTGAAGGCACTCTTCTTCGAGATTTGTCGACATTAAAATTCTTCTCCCTGCCCTCAAGAGCTTTAATGGCCATATCGGATCCAAATGAGATGGCGCTTGCGCAAACAGAATTTTTAGAGGCTACTAGAGATCCTTATAAAGTTGAGTGCTTCGCTTTTGTTGGCCCTAACTTTATAAATACTTCAACCGATACAGAAAATAGATATAGAAATACCAACTATTGCTTGACTTACAATGAATTTATACATTATAATTCAGCGCAATTCAAAGCGCCAGAGAATGCGTTATTGGAAAACCCTGTACAAAAGTTAATTTTCCACTCAATGGATGATGTATCTGCCCCGCGAGTACCTATTTTAGGAGTTGCCGATCCTATTTCTAACGCCCCTGAGCTTGCTGGCTATGGAGCTAGTTTGACTTATGTGTCATTAGCCAGAAAAATAATAAATATGCAGCTTCCATGGCCAGATGAAGTCGGCAATAGCAATATAGGCCATTTCATAAGAAATGGCGGAAAAAATTTATTTGGAAGAGAGCAGATGTTGCCAGTTCTTATGACAGAGTTTTTTAATGAGCTTCCCGAGGGTACGAAATATTGGTCTAGTAAGTCATCAAATCCTCTAGCTGGAGAGTTGTTATCACCAATAGATCTTTCTGATCTTTTAGACAACTCCGATCTTCCTTTTGAAAACAGCAGAGTGCTAACAGAAAATTCAATTGAATTTTTTAATACTTATAAAAACAGATATGATAGTCTGGCACCATTTATTGAAAATTATATTGAATCTCTTTCTAAAAATTCTGAATATACTACAATTTCTAATACTGAAACAAAAGAAAATATTGATAAAGTTATTTATGAGCAATTTGAAAAAAGTATTAAACCTCCCGGTTTGGATAACATTGTTTATTCTGTTGATATGTTGCTGGACGAAAAGTCCTATGATAGCGCCCCACGCCGCCGCAGAAACGACGGACAATATTCCGGGCAAATAAACAATTTGAAAACTGGAGGTTCTTTTGGGCTTTCAACTTCACCTGGCCACAGCAACTACCACAAGCCTGATAAAAAAGCAGAATTTGCAGCTTTTATGGAAAACCATCAGGAGACAAAGCAAACTGCAGTAGATTTCACTAATAAAAACAGAAAATTTATATGGAAGAAAAAATATAAGCTAACTGATAGGTTGATAGATATTAACCCTAACCCAAATTATTGGAACGGGATGTTACAATATTACACAGGCGCAAAGATCACTTGGCAAACTATATATGACCCCAACAGTGATGATAAGCATGATATAAATGATAAAGATTATGTGTGGAGGGCTACATCTCCAGGAGTAGTAAAACTAACAGAAAGTCCACATTATATTGGCGATGGAAGTGCATACCCTCATACTGTGCAGGTTGGCTCTCATTTTGGAATTGATCCAGATAGAGTTGAAACAGCTGAAAATCTCATTGATCAATGGGAAGATGAGGATTATAGTGATGAAGAGATAGATAGAAAATTAGCCCAGGCCGGCCTGAGCGATTACGATCAAGAAGTGACAATGGCTAGGACAACAACTCTTTATATTGGTAATCTAGCGTGGGCATTTATGCACATGACACTAGCTGAGGCCTCCGGGCTAACACAAGAAAGAATTAAAGCTATATATCCAAATTTAGAACAAAACTTAAGTATTGAACATGTCTTATTGGGCACTTCTTTTTCTTCGGCATGTTTAAACACCGGCCGTCTAGTGGACAATAGTGACATAGGGCATATAGATAGCGCGACTTCTATAAGCGCAATTGAAGACATTGGAACACAATTATCAATTGGGGGTGTAAATTTACTACAGCAAACCTTAGATTATAACGACCATCTACAAGAACTCGAACAAGAAAAACATATATTATTTCAACAACTTAGAGACATACCTTCATATGAACATGAAGCAAAAGATAAAAAACGAAGAGAGCTTGATGATAAAAAATCTGAGATAAGAGCCCATGAGGACGCACAGTTTTCAATTTCTGAAGATATTATTGATTTTTACACTCCACCCAGATCAGATTACGATTCTGACGAATCATATCAAGACGATCGCGACAAAGTTCGTAAGCAGCTGAATAAGCGACTTAAGAGTGTAAAGAAACAAATTGACGCTATGATAGAAATATTAGAATCTCCCGGAGTCATAGATTATGAAAGTCTGCAGAACATTTTAAATTCAGCCTTAGAAGAATTACATGTACCAATCTTCGAAGATTATTATCCACCTTTTAAAAATAGTGACTTTGATGGTTTCAGAACGAATACACATGCAAAGATTAGGCTACATGTAAATAGCCACCCTCAAATTATTCCCTTAGCGGTAACTTTCTTTAAGTATTTTCGCAAGCCAGATATGTTTGACGACCCTGGCTCGTGGGAGATGGGAGAAAATTTAGTTAACAAGAAATTTTATGAAACCTTAGGTGACAATGATTTATTCCCTCAGTATTTAGGTTTTACACCAGATGGTAATTTTAAAAAAGAGGATCCTACCAATAACACATCAAATTATCAAAGAGATTCTGAATATGAGCCAAGAGTGCCATCATTTTATAATAACTTTAATCCTAATACTTTGAGGTATCCACTGCCGATTGATAACAAAATAGTTTACGGCGTTAATCAGAGCGAATTAAATAAACAAATTGGTGAAATATTTAGTGATTTAACTGTCCTAGGAGACGAAGGACAGATACAGGGGATTAGTGATTCTATATCAACATTTGATAGTAATAAAGAAATATGGTATCAAAACGGCGCCGCAAGTGTAATATATAATAGTTTTAAAGATGATTATCATTTTGCAAAAGCAAAGTTTATCTCAAACGATCCACCAAGAATGTTTAACAGCATTGATTCAAGATTTCATAATCATGTAGCAGATATCGATTACAATTTTTCGTTTATTAAAAATATAGATAGCGATGTAGAGGGTTTATTAAAAGAACTTTATCCTACCGCCGCAGAAAACAACTCTATAAATGATATTATGCATAGTGTTATAGACGAAGAGTTTAATAAAGTACAAGATGTTATTATTAACTCGCCAGATACCGAAGGGTTACTAGCTCAGGCGCCATCAGACCAACAAACTAAAGCCCTACAAGAGGAAAGGTTTCGCGGCTTAGAAACAATGAACTACAAGGCAAAAGTATTTGGAAGATTGCTCCGGAACAAATTTGAGAAATACTATAAAGAATATGGTGGCCACCAAGGAGTCCTCGGTGCTACAAACACAGCCCAAGTAGCCCAAGCTAGCGCAGTTTTAAACGCCCTCGGTCTAGGTGTTGAGACTGAACAAAAATATGTACCACCATCAACTGAGCAAGTGGCTGAATTTATGTCTTCAATTGAATTTAACATGGCTACATATGGATATTCAGCTCTTCAATTTGCATATACTAATCAGATGTTTGCTCGCCTTCGTACTTCTAGACTCAATAAAAGAAAGTTCTTAAGAAAGCTATGGGATAAGATATTAAAGACGCCGCAGGCTAGAGGAGAGACATCAAAAGCAGATGAGGCTTGCCAGCAAATATTTAATAACCTTGGTATTACATCGTCAAAAGATCTAAAAGAAGCTGATACTGACTTTTTTAATATTGGTGCGATTAAAAGTCATATTATGGAATATTATGAAAAATCAATTTGTAGAGATGTGTATGAAAGTTCCCCTGAGGGCGAAAATTCTGTAAAAAATTCCTTACTGCAAGGTATAGTTTTATTAATTATTAAAATATATTCTTTGGAGATGTGCATCGCTAGCGTCATAGCGTGGGACGTTATGGATATGCAAGATATTTTTTCAGATGAATTGATGACTAAAGTAATATTACAAAATATAATTAATGATTTTGGTGACATAAGCTTCATATCTAGGCATGCTAGAGAAATAGTCACCAACCAAACGAAATTAAATTACAAGGACAATTGGAGTAGGTTGGTCGAATCGAGTCCTTTAGATATCTTAATTAAAAATGAGTCTAGAGAAATATCTTCTATAATTGATGATATGTTTATTAATGGAGAGAGAATTACAACAAAACTAAATATTACAAAGTTATCTAATGCAGATGAAGATTTTGTTGATAGATACCGATCGAGATATGAATCTGTTAATGACGAAGACATTACACTGGAAGCTGAAATATTAAGATCTTTTTATCTTAATTTTGGATATGAGATAATTGTTGATGCTAAATTAAACAACAATATTTATAGCTTTAATCATGGGCACCCGTTTAAAAATTCAAACTTTAGCTTTAAAAATATTAACACGGTTACGGACATAAATCAAAACTTCGGTATAAATGATGACATTGTAGGATCATCCTTAAGACGAGATATGAAAAGAAATAGACAAAAAGATTATTTCCACTCATTGCCAACTAGACAATTTTATGATAAAGCTTTGGGGGATTTATCTACAACAGATTATAATTCTTTATCCGAGGGTTCCGCAAAAGACGGCACGTATGTTATAAAAGCAGACCAGTTTATAAATAGTGAAAATTGGGCAAACTATGACGAAGGAAAAAATGAAGGCGAGCCAGCCCGAGATGTTGTTTTTTCAGACATGTTCAAGGGTTTACTCCCATATGATAAAGAAAATATTCATGAATTAACTGTGTCTAATAACTTAAATGCTCAAATAGGAAATATCATATTTCAAACTTATGTAAAAGTTATTGAGCAGGACGATTTGAATCAGTTTAGGTTTGTTGAGTATGTAGATCCAAATACTGGTCAAGTTTGCGATGTATCAATTGGCACTCCTGTTGAATATAACCCAGAAGAGCATCTTCCAATATTAATAAATTACAGGGAGGGCTTGGCAGATGGCACTGTAGTTAAACCTGAGGTTGATGCTTCAGGTAATTATATTAAGGATGCACAAAATATTTACGGAGCTAATCCTTGGCATACACATTTGTATGGCTATGTTCCTTTAAATATATGGACAGACTTCTACCACAATAAATTTTTAAAAGAAATAGAAAATAACGAAATATTAAAAAAATATTTTGATAGATTTGGCTTAAAACCGTTTTTTAAAAATTTAGAAATTGGGATTCGTATGACATATGCATGCAGTCACGTTGTAGAATCTCCCAGTGCCGTGAATGATGAAGGAATAAAAAACTTTGCATCTTTCATGGGTAAGCATATGAATAGGAGAGGCCTGAACGAGTGCAAAACTTTAATATCTCAGCGTCTTCGTCGACGAGAAGTATATGACTATACTACAAACAAATCTAAAATATACATAGGTGAAGACGCCGCGGGAACTCCATCGAATGAAATACACATACCAATTGTTGAGGTGTCTAGAAAATTAATTTTTGATAGAAAAGGCTTTAGATACAATACTGATTCTGATGAGAGTCCTATTCGACCATACTCACAATTAGGATTCTACTCAAAGTTTGACAAGAATAATGTTGTGGCTGATTACAAAATTCTTGGCTTGGATACAGTGTTGAGAGAAATGAGCACTGATTTTGACAAAAAAGATAGTATTAACGGATTAATAGCTCACTTTTCTAATAATTTTTCTCAACTGTTTTATAGAGATCTTGCTTCTGATTTATTAATTGAACTTCAGAATTCTGCTGAATTTAAATTAGTTTTTGAGCACTTGTTACCACTTCGCCGATACATGACTCTTTCATTTTTATATGCTGGTGATAGTTTGTCTAGATTTATAACAGACAATACAAAAATCTTAGAGCAGTCAAAGTCAGCGCTAAGGCAGATATTTGAAGCACTGATTAATTCTGATAGATTTGAGTATCAGCCTGACCCTCTAGGCCCGGGCGGACATCCAGCTTTAGCAGGTGATATGGGTGATACCCGCGGCCAAGATCCTGATTTAGAGAAAGAGATCTTGAAGATAATATTAAGAACACCAATGCTTATATTGAAAGGGTTTGTTGAAGTCACAGACATGGCTATTATAATTGCAAAATCGATTATTGATATAGCAAATACAATTCAAAAAGCGACCATTGCAGCAGTAGAGCAAGCACTTAGAGCAGTTAAACAAGGAATTCAAACGGCCATAGATGAAGCAAAAAGCTCAATGACGGAAATAGAAGTTAACGCTTCTTCAGTTAGTGCTGCCTTAAGTGCAACCAAAACAGGTTTGACCCCTGCTTGGAAATCAGCGGTCGCGCCTGAGGGATGGTCTGACGAAGACATTGAAGATGCAATTACACTTGACGCATCGGCAGATGAAATAACAGAGTGGAAATTTGAAGTGAATATGTCCAAAGTACCGCAAACTTTAAAGGATGATGAATCGTTCTTAGATTTTAAAGAACAGATGGACTCAGCAGCGGATTTGATAGAAGCATACAAAGAAGCAAAAGACAGCGTTAGCGAATTAGAAGAGCAAATGTTGGAGATTACAAAAGAAATAGATGAAAAAGTCACCAAAGCAAAACAAGTGCTTAAAGATATATTTTCATCACCGTGGTTGTTGCCTAGTTTGTGGGCTGCATTAGTGCCTTCTCAGCTGCCTTTTCTCGGAGGATTAGTACCAATACCTTTCTTTGTTGGTCCACCGAGCACCATTCCTGGTATGATTTATCTTGCACTACTATTTATAGATGGATATGAAGAGAAGCAGCATGAATTATCTCAAAGCATTGAAAACCAAGATGGTGTTAATTGCGAAGATGAATTATAAGGATTAAGATATGATAGGAATAGGACCAAAGTTACCATTGAGAAGAGATAGTGAGCATGGTTTCTATGGTCTCACCACTACTTTTCCAGAACAAATTAATCAAAATTTTAAAAATCTTTTACTAACTTCTCCGGGAGAGAGAGTTATGAACCCAGATTTTGGTATTGGGCTGCGTAATTTTCTTTTTGAAAAAAAGAGTGATGCAATACCTAAAATTAGACAGAGAATAATAAATCAAACAAAAAAATATCTTCCTTTTATTGAAGTGAATAAAATTTCTTTTGATCAGGATTTGAGTGAAGATTTTGCAAAAGATTCTCAAATACTAAATTTGTCTATTGATTATTCAATTCCTGGTTTAAATTTAAATACTAGTTTAGTTTTATCTACTGACGGAACAAATAAGATATGAGCAAAGATAAAAAAATAATAAAATATACAAATAGAGATTTTACTTCTATAAAAGAAGGCTTAGTAGATTATGCAAAGCGTTATTACCCTTCTATCCATAAAGATTTTTCAGAAGCATCTTTTGGATCATTAATGTTAGATACTGTGTCTTATGTTGGAGACATTCTTTCTTTTTATCTAGATTATCAAGCTAATGAATCATTTCTCGATACCGCAGTTGAGTATAATAATATATTAAGAATGGGTGAGCAAGTTGGCTATAAACAACCTTTAAAGGCAAATTCTTTTGGAATTGCAACATTTTATATTTTAGTCACAACACAACCTAATGCAACGGCGCCTGATTTAAATTATCTTCCAGTTTTGGCTAAGGGAACAAAAATTACTTCAAATTCAGGACAAGTTTTTTCTTTGGTTGATGATGTAAACTTTGCAGACACAAACAATGAAATAATTACAGCTACGTCAGATAACTCAGGTAATCCAACATCTTTTGCTGTTAAATCTTTTGGAAAAGTAGTTTCTGGTGAACTAAAAACAACTTCTATTTCAGTTGGTGATTTTAGAAGATTCTTGACTGTTTCGATTGATGATGCCAATGTTAGTGAGATCATATCAGTAATTGATACTGAGGGACACCAATATTTTGAAGTTGATTACTTATCACAAGATACTGTATTCAGGTCTGTAATTAATAAAGATAATAAATCAAAAGATCTAACACCAAATGTTATGGTTGCGACTAGCATACCAAGGAGATTTACCGTATTCAGCAGAGCCGGCCAAACATTATTAAAGTTTGGATATGGCTCAGAATCTTCTCTCAAGAATGACAATACAACGCACCCATCAAAAATTGTTTTGCAAATGCATGGCAGAGATTACGAAAAAGATACATCTTTTGATCCAGCAAAATTAATTGAAACTGACAAATTTGGCATATCACCAGCAAATACAATATTAAATGTTGTGTACAGAGCGAATACAACTGAAAATTCTAATTTAGCTGCACGTGAATTGTCATCTATCTCAGATCCATTATTTGTATTTCCCAGCAGTGCAACAGATACCGCTAAAATAAACTATGTTAAGAACAGCTTAGAATGCACCAACGAAACTTCAATAAATGGAGATGTAAGTCTTCCAACAGTTTCTGAATTGAAACAAAGAATTAATGATGTTTTCTCTTCACAAAATAGAGCAGTGACTGCTGAAGACTATCAAGCTCTAATATACAGGATGCCATCGAAATTTGGAAAAATTAAACGAGCAAAAATAATTCGAGATCAAGATTCATTTAAAAGAAATTTAAATCTATATGTATTAGGCGAAGATTTAGATGGTAAATTAGCTGTAGCTAATCCCGTTTTAAAGAATAATGTCAAAACGTGGATAAACCATTACAAAATGATAAATGATACTGTCGACATTTTAGATCCGATGATAATAAATATTGGAATTAATTTTACTGCTGTTGTTAATTTTGATCAAGATAAATACGAGGCTTTGAATGCAGGCATTGAATCAATTGAAGGGATGTTTGAAGAGAAACTAGATATAGGACAACCAATTTATATTATTGATATATTTAATAAACTTAATAACTTAGAAGAAATAGTTGATGTAGTAAATGTTGAGATAGTTGAAAAAGTTGGTGAAAGATATTCTGACGAAAGTGTCAATCTTAAGCATTACACTTCCGCTGATGGAAGAATATTGTATGCTCCTGAAAATGCAATTTATGAATTAAAATTTGCAAACACAGATATCAAAGGAACTATTAAATAATGGGCGTCAAGAGATACACAGCTAATAAAGACAACACTATCACTAATGCTTTTCAATCTAATTTAACTACTAGAGGCACAGGCTCAAATATGGGCGCGTCAGACATTTTAGAGGTTTTTTCGTTATATGGCCAGGGGAATACAACATCATCGGCAGAACTATCTCGCGTATTGCTCGAATTTCCTATAACAAAAATTGCTGCAGATAGAACCAACGGAGATATTCCTGCTTCTGGGAGTGTGAGTTTTTATTTGAGGGTATGTAATGCTAGGCACTCAGAGCAACTACCTAGAGATTTTACAGTCAATGTTTTAGCTGTATCTCAGTCTTGGCAAGAAGGCCATGGCTTGGATATGGAGGGCTATACGGATGTAACAGAAGATGCAATTGTAGGCTCAAACTGGATAAGAAGATCTAAAACAGACTCATGGGCTCAAATTGGTGGCACTTATCATTCCTCAACATATGCTCCCGGAACAACAATGCCAAATTACACATTTACGTTTGAAGATGGAGATGAGGATATTTTTCTAGATGTTACTGCTGCTGTTGAAGAGTGGATTGCTGGAAACCAAGCAAATTATGGTTTTGGAATATTCCTGACATCTAGTTTTTCTGCGCTTGTAACTGCATCAGATAGCTTTGTGTTGGCTAATACGGCAGGTCAAAAGACAAGTTTTTACACTAAGAGGTTTTTTTCAAGAACTAGTGAGTTCTTTTTTAAAAAACCTAACATTGAAGCTCGATGGGACTCTAGAAGACTGGATAATAGAGGAAGTTTTTTCTATAGCAGCTCATTAGCACCAGCAGAAGATAATCTTAATACAATTTATCTTTACAACTATGTTAGAGGTAGATTAACAAATATACCGTCTGTAGGCACTGGTACCATATTGGTCAGTATATATTCTGGGTCTACAGATGATACTGCTCCATTTGGACCAAAATTGCAGCCTAGTAGAAATGATAAGGCTAGCGGCGTGGGCTTTACTGGAGATACAAACAATCTTAATATAACCGGTGGTTTTGTGGCTACTGGCATATACTCTTGTTCATTTGCTTTTACAGGGTCAACGTCTCTTAAGACTTTGTACGATGTTTGGCATACTGGCTCAACTGAGTTCTTTACTGGTGCTATTAAGCCAGAGACTTTAACATCACCTGGTTGGAATAACTATCCACGTTACGCAACAAAAATTACCAATCTTAAACCTTTATATGTCAGTAATGAACAGGCTAGGTTTAGAGTTTTTACAAGAGCTAGAAAATCATCCCAAACAATTTATAGTATTGCAAGCTTGGATCCGGAAAATACAATTATCCAAAGCGCTTCGTACGAAATAATAAGAATGGTTGACAATGCAACCGTAATAAATAATTCAACTGGCAGCAGCACTTATCATACTTATTTATCATATGACAACTCTGGAAGCTACTTTGATTTAGATATGTCTTTGCTAGAGCCTGGCTATTTGTACGGTATAAAATTAGCTTATTATACCTCTGTTGGTTGGCGTGAACAAGAAGAGGTGTTTAAATTTAGAGTTGAAGATAATTAAGACTATAGAGTTGGGTTTAAAATATGAGCATTAAAGAATTATTTGATAAGGGATATTCTGCTAAGTTACTAAAAGATAAAAGTTTAGATAACTTGCGTGAAGATGTGGAGTCCCCTAGATTCATTGATGCTTACATAGAAAAAAGAGATCGGTTTCTTCCAGATGTTGATTACACAACAGCTTCTAATTTTGCAAGATTTGGCCAAGCAGAGCTATACTATGAAAATTCTATAAAGCGTGTATATCAAACATACCCTTACGATGGTTCATTAGCAGAAAAAACAGAGTGGGAAAATGAAAGCACTGGTTTAGATCTTTTTATATTCGAGAATGAATATCCAAGAACAAACGGGCATGTAAAATTTAACTCAACACAAAACACGTACACTAACACTGGCCAAGGTAATTTCTTTAGTAGTAGTGTTCCGGAGTATATATATTTTAAAGGTGGTCCGAATCCAGATTCAAAAGGTGATTTTAAGAGTGATCTTTCAGCTGGCGCCTCTAGAGATGGAATATCAAAGGCCAATGTATATCACACCGCTAGCCAAAGAACAAATAATTTAGAATTTGATTTATCTAAAGGAGCAACAGTTGAATTTTGGATGAAGAAAGATGCTTGGTTATCAACTTCTGCAACAAAATATGAAACTATATTTAATCTTATTTCATCTGGTGCTGCCGGAAGTACTTTTGGTAATGTGAAGGTTATGATGAGAGGAGGCACGACAGCTGCTTTGCAATCTAGAATTCTCCTATCAATTGCTTCAGGCACTACAGCATTCTCACACGATCACATAACAGGATTATCAAATATTTCTGGTAGTGGTTGGCACCACTATGCACTAACTGCAAAAAAAGTTGGGTCATCAACGCAAACAAGATTGTATGTCGATGGTCAGCTAAAATCTGACAAAACAGCTGCAGCACAAATTAATCCAATTACTGGTACCTTAGTCGCATCCATTGGCGCCCTCGCGGGCCCATCAAACTCTGATTTAGATAACGCAGAAAAAGGCTGGGGCAATATTATAGCTACTTCTTTTGACGAATTCAGATATTGGAAAACTGAAAGAAACGCACAACAAATTGGAAGAAACTTTAGGACACCAATAAATGGCGGTACAAATACTGATAATGTAAAGTATGATGATCAAAATAACAAGATTGATTTAGGGGTGTACTTTAAATTTAACGAAGGTATAACTGGTGTCGCAGCGACAGATAAAACTATTTTAGATTATTCTGGAAGAATATCAAATGGTGAATTTATTAATTATAAAGCAGCGAATAGATCTATTGGTTCTGCAATTGTGTCATCGTCCGCTGCCGCTTCTGAATTTAAAGATCCTATTTTATATGCACACCATCCAGCTGTCGCTAATCTGCTAGCATCTAAGAAAGCATCAGGATCAATACATGACCATGAAAATAATTCTTCTTTGTACAGATCAATGCCAGGTTGGATTTTGGAAGACGATGAGAAAAGGTCTGATCATTTAAAATTCTTAACACAGATTATGTCAAGTTTCTTTGACGAAATTTATTTGAAGATGGAGAAGCTACCAACTTTAAAAGATATAAATTATCCCTATGATTCAAAGTATGAAAAGCCGCTTCCTTTTGCTGACAGGTTATTATCTGCCAGAGGCTACAGCCCACCTGAATTATTTTCTGATGCTGATATGCTGGCTAAATTTTTGCAACGAGATGAAAGAAGATTATTTGAGAAAAAACTTCATGATGTTAAAAATACAATTTATCAAAATATCTACAACAACTTAACTTTTATACAAAAATCAAAAGGCACAAACAAGTCAATGCGAAACTTTTTAAGATGTTTTGGTGTTGACGAAGAGCTAATTAAATTTAATATATATGCTAGCAACGATGAGTATGAGCTAAAAGACAACTTTACAAGCACTGCATATAGAAAAAAATATTTAGACTTTGATGACCCTGAATCTAGATTAGCTGAGAATAATAGTTATGGTGGCGCCTATACTGCCACTGCATATCAGTTTAAAGACCCTAACGATTCAAATTCAATTTCATATATACCAAGCATGAGTCATGTATTGGCGTCAGGGTCTTCATTTACCATTGAGACAGAAGTATTTTTCCCCAAGAGAACAATAGCGAATGACGATAACTATTCTTTGTTCCCTTCTGACGAAACAGCCATTTTTGGTCTTAGTGCAGTCGGCGCCTCTGATACAGATTATGCTTATGCACCGGGCACTGAAACAACTTTTGATGTTGTTGCAACCAAGCCAGATCATGATAGAAGAAACGTTAAGTTTAAAATTTCATCTGACAACCCAGTTGCATTCTCTTCTATTGAAACACCCGAGACTTATGCAGCTGCTTATGATAATGAAAAATGGAATTTAGCATTTCGACTTAGGCCTACGAGGTATCCAGCAGCACCAATGGTAAGTGGCTCCCTGACAGGAAGTTTACATACAGAAAAAAATTCTTATACATATGAACTTTACGGAGTAAATACAGTCTCTAACATTGTAAAAAATGAATTTAAAATATCAAATACGATGACAATTAAAAGAGCAATGCGTTTTTTTGCAGAGCCAAAAAGAATATATGTTGGAGCTAAAAGACAAAATTATACCGGTAGTATTCTAAAGCACTCTGACGTTAAGGTTTCTTCGACACGTGTTTGGTTTGATTATCTTTCTGACGAAGCGATTAAGGGACATGCTAGAGATGCATCTAATTACGGAGCTTTAAACCCTTATGAGAATAATCACGTACAATTAACTTCTGGACGCCCAGATAACAGAAATGATAGAGATGCTAAGTCTTTCATGCCGCAAATCAAAACTCTAGCTCTGAATTGGACAATGGATAATGTAACCGGCTCAGATGCTAGCGGAAGATTTATAATCGAAGACTTTACATCTGGCTCTGCCAGCAGAAGACAAGCTAAGACATATGGCCCAATGTCAGCTTTCACGGAGTATAATTATACAGGTCGAGGTGATTTCTTTGTATCATCCTCAGCTCAACGTGATCAAGCAGTTGATATTGAATTTGTGCAAACAGCTCGTCAGAACTTACCGGAGGTTATCAATAGTGATGACATGGTACAGATCTTAAACAAGCAAGATGACGTTGTTTTCACTAGAGATACCACGTATGTACAGCATATACTATCCGTTGAGAAGAGCATGTATCAGACAATATCTGATGAGATGCTCAGAATGTTTTCGACAATTGTTGATTTTAACAATTTGATTGGCGATCCAGTCAATCGCTACAGGCAAGAATACAAAAAACTAGGTAAAATTAGAGATATCTTCTTTGACAAGGTTCAGAATGAGCCAGATCTAGACAAGTTTATAGAATACTATAAATGGATCGATGATGCTATAACTGCAATGATTATTCAGTTGATACCCGCATCTTCTAACACATCTGAAATGCTTAGGAATATGGTTGAAAGCCATGTGCTTGAAAGAAATAAGTATTGGACAAAGTTTCCAACTCTCTCTCTTAAGCCGCCAGATCTAGGAGCATCACTTCAAGGTATAGGAAACTTACCACATACTGTAGAGCCGGATGGATCAGAAAGGGCCAACATAAGAGGTAATGCTGATGCGATGGAGCATGCAGCAAGAGGTTATAAAGTGCTGCAGCCACCGCTGCGTCAATCTCCCGCGCCTCAAAATATTAGAGCAGCATGGTGGAAAAACAGAGCCGAAAGGGATGTTCTAGAGTTATCATCTGGAGTTACCGGCGTTGATGAGGCTAGAAATATATTCTTGAAAACAGCACAAACACTAGTCTCAAGCTCTGAGCCTACTCTTAAGACTGCTGCTGGCACAAGATATGGATCTTCATTCTTCGGTGTTAGGTCTGTGAGTACTTTGGCTAATTATTTTGTCAGAAAATCTCACAACCTTAAGGCAGGTTCTAATCCGACCAATAATAAAGTGCATGATTTTTATAAGAACGCGATTAAATGGGGTAGTGATGATGACTTTATTTACATAGACTTAGATAATGAAAATAAGAAAATCGATATACGAGATCAAAACGTTCCACCTGAGATTAATAAACAACTCTTTATTATGAAAGCCTACACAATGTTTGCAAAGAATCCACGTGCAGACTTTGTAGCAGAGGAAGACGATTATAAAAGTACATTATTGTTACCTTTTAGCATTTATTCATCTTCGTTCAACACTGGATATATAGCTCAGTTTAGCCCAAGTGCGATAAACCTAGACTTTACCAATATGCATGATGACAAATATGGTCCCCATGCAGAGATACCACTTCAGGGCCCTTTTACTGAGATGCATGTTGGTGGTATGCAACATCGCCATGTTGGCTTAAACATCCACGATTCTGTTAAGAACTCTAATAATTTAAATAAATTAGATGGACAACTAACAAGACCTGAAGGATGGCATTTACAATCTTTTCTAAATGAATCATTGACTTCTAGTCTAGTTTACGAGCCTTTTGCAAATACCACTGATACTGCAACAACAGATGTGACAGTATTGAACTTGCCCTCTGGATCCGCAGCCGGCGACCCTGGGGAAGAAGAGTATTGGAGAAATGGATTAGGCACTGATAACAGTTGGTCTTTCTTCAGCGGCTCAACTGATAGTATTCATACCGGCCCATCAATAGGATACGTACCAAATGCTGGCTATGCATATTGTGAGGTTTTGCCCGACAGAGTAGGTGAGACGTTTGGATTGGTTACTCCACTAATTGATTTACTTGATGTGGCTGAGGATGATGATGTCTTTTTGTTTTTTAGATATCATATGTTTGGCGTAAGCCAAGGCACTCTAAAAGTGCAAGCTTGTACTAGTGTAGATTTTAATAACAACGTAACTGACTTGCCAATTTATTGGTATGCTGGAAATACGACAGCCACCACACTTAACGCAATTGGATCAATTAGTGGCCAACAACAAACTGCTTCTGATGACCCTTGGCGCGTTGCGACAACAACAGCGAATGCTGCATTTGGCAATGGTTTAGACAAATTTATAGGTAAAAGATTTTACTTAAGGTTTTTATATACTTCTGGAATTCTTCACTTAGGTGACTGTGCAATTGCAGATATAAATTTGTATATAGGTCCTGACGACGGTGGTATCGAGAGGAACTCATTTAAGTTATTTGATGCCACACACGATAATCATAATCGACCGCGCGCGTTCTATATGAGGCCAGAGTTTGCGAAAAGACCTGTAAATATTAGAAATATACACATGACGTCTTCCTCACCAACAAAAGCTGGTAATTTCTTAGATAGATATCAATATGTTAGCACAGTTAGTCCTGAGGCAAATGATCCATGGTTCGTTAAGAACGCCGATAAAATCAAAAGGTCGACTGCCGAAAGTCTGAATTTAGATGTTTCAAGTATTGAACACAGGCTGAATGTTGCTTCACTAATCGATGGAAGCACACCACGACGCAATAATTCTGGTATAAGATTAGATGATGGTGACATTGGTGTTAACTACACACTTTTAGATAGGACATTTCTAACTGGCAGTATAAGGAATAGAACTAGAATTAAAACAAAATTTAGCTCACCAGGTGGGTTTGAAGTTATGTCTCGTGGCTTTTTAGATGTTGCACATGAAACTTTTTCTGTTTACAATGCAATGACATTTAGAAATAACTGGGTTAGAAAAGTTTTCAATTCACAATTGCAAGCTCATAGTGGAAGATATGGCGTTAGTTCTCATGGTACCAATACTGCCAGGGTATATGGTAGTGAGGCCGTCGGAACAATTAGATCTGATGATTATGCTATATCTGGTGATGCATCGAGGCATAAATATCACAGAAATAATATAGAGAGGCTTGAACTTTCAGGATCCTCTGCAGATTTTGCAGGTATGACAGTTATAACAGCTTCTTCATTTGACAATGCTTTTGTTTCTCATATGATACCGCGAACAGAGAATCAAACAAGATGGATAACAGCATCATTAAATTAGATTATAATCTATTTATAAGATAGGAAAGAGGTAAAAAATGGCTATAAGCGGATCATTAAATTTTCTAACAGCCAGTGAAGTAGGCAGCTGGGTTGCAGCTAATAATGTAAGGCTTAATGTTCGGAGTGTAACTGGATCAGCTAACGCTGGATTCATACCTAATGATTTTGTCGGACTCAATACAAATGTATATGAACCAATATCTGGTACGCACGGTAATGTAGATAAAGGCTATCCAGGGCTAAGAAGCCAAGGGCAAGATCATCCCAGCAACTTTTTGGTTGCAACTAATGTTTTAGGTTTTCCATCACAAGTCGTTGTCAACAACAAAAAATTTAATTATCGAGGCGGTCTTGTCGACGAATTATTAACAACAGATCCCATCGGCGCCGCATCTTTGTTAAATACGCTTCTTCATCGAAGGAATGGCCCATATCAACACCCATCGTGGAAGCAAATTAGAGGTGGCGATCATCCTGTTGCAAGACATCTACGTCTTAATAATACAATGTCAATTGATGCCAGTCAACCAAAAAAAACAATTAAAAATTATGACCACGATAAGTATTTTCCACAGCCACATCCAGATTTAAGACACAAGCTTATAAAATCTACATCTTTTGGTGACATACCCACAAAGCCAGACCTTAGGCATTTTTATGAACCATCTGTTATTTCACATTATAAACCGCTGACTTATGAAATCGGCAGTGTTAAAGCCAAACATACACTTTTCAACGAGATCTTATATTTCTCTAATAATGAATTGAACAATCGCCTGCATTTATCAGATGGAGATCCGTCCACTACAGGCTCAATACAAAACAAAGATGAGCATTTAAAAACTATTAAATTGGCTAGAGAGCTTGGGGCTCAAAACTTTAAATATTCACAAACAATATTTCCAAGAGCTATTAATACTTACAGAAAATTTACAACTGAAAAACCAAGATATGAGCAGAATAACTCTCAATTAAGCAATGGTAGTGCAAGCCCAGAGAAGTTTGGCATGACCAGCTATAATGTACAGCAGTATAGAACTTTTTGGAAAAACTCTCAGCCACCCGCCGCAATAAGTGCGTCTGTACCAGGAAAGGCAAATCAAGATGAAGAAAATCCTCAATCATCGCGCGGAGTTACTTTATCATCTAGGCTAAGAGATCCAGAGATAGCAGTTAATTCACAAATAGTGACACAAAGTTTTTCAATTCCAGGACTTTATTCCGGCATTGCTGTTGCCGCCGGCACCGCATCAATGGCAGTGACAGGCACAATTGTTAATTTGCCTTATATGGATAATCATACTGATATTGGTGCTGATGATCATGTAATAAGATATATTGTAAATGGAATTGTAACAAATCAAATTAATTGCCTTAGTGGTGGCCTTGATCAGTTTAGAAATGCTTCAACAGGAAGCGGTATGGTGCAGCTTGATGCTTATCAGCCATATCCCATAACATTATTGAGCACTTGGCCTCTAGACGTTAGGGATGATGTCTATACCAGACCAAATTATTTAACTTCTTCTCGTGGTGGTAATGGAGTTATGATAGGTTTAACGCCTCATTCTGCGACTTCATCCGCAGCCAATCAAGGCTTCGCCGGCTTGCAGCACTTGTTTCATTTAAGTCAAAGTTTTTTAAGTGCTATAACAGGCACAATGAATCTTATTACAAGATCTGCTGGCGAGCTAGTGTATAGCACGAAGCCTACAATATTCTATAGAAGACATCAGGCGTCAGATTCAAATACTCTACACACAAAACCAGACTTTGCTGCAAATGACGTTGACGGACGCGGCAGATCAGCAACCACTTCATCTTTTGGGATACACGGTTATTTAAACACAACAGCTTCTTTACAGCTCCACAGGCATGTCTACCCCTATAATTCACCATTTTGGGCGACGCATAAGATTGTCGGTAGAAACCCCATGTATGACTCTTATGAATCATTTATAGGCGAAGATCTTAGATATGTTGGAAAAGACTACTCAATAATTTCTGAATTTAGAATATCTGACTCTGATCATTATTCCTACTACTCTCCCTTAATAAGCAATTATGAAAATTCCTCACCGCTTGTTTATTATAAAAAACAAGACAAAAAATCTAAAAAGTTTAGAATATTAAGAGCAGCTAGCGCAGATATTTCTGACTATTTTTCTAACAATGAAACATTCAGATATCATAAGCTAGATTTCTTAAAGCTCGAAGGCGCCCGTGGAGTTACTGGCTCTGGGCCATACCGAGGCGCAGAATCGCATAAATCCTTAGCGCCATCTAGTGAACTATATGAGTGGTCGCCAGAGCTAGAATTAAACCCTGCAGCTGCCCGCTTTCTATCTCAGGTTTTAACATCAAATCCGGTAAGACAAAGATTTGCAGTTCCTAATACAGAAGGCATACACAGTTATAAGAGAGATCCACAAGGAATTGAGTTTTTAAAGAGATATGCACACACTGATGATTTAACAGATTTTACTAAACTATTAGACACAAAAATTATTGGAGATGATTTAATACCACAAAAGATATCCTTTAGGTGCAAAGGGTTAAAAAAACTACTTCCTTATAATGGTTTTTACCCAGTTACGCGCACTGTGCAAATCGGCGCTTACTTTAAAAATGGTTTTGGGCAAGAGGCTTTGTTGCAATCAGATCTTAATTTAGATCTTAATTCAAAGCTGCAAGCTCTTTTAGAGCCTACAATGGCGCCAGGAGTATTATACAACTCTATTAAGTCTGGCATAGCTGTTGATTATCATGTTAATAGGACTGATGGCACTGTTAACACTACAACATTTTCCCCAATGAACTTTTACGTACCAACTTTAACTGCATCTGTGGCACTTCAGCCTTTAGATATACAAGTAACAGGATCAATTCCATATGGCGGCTTTCAAGCCCAAGGCGCAAGAATGATTCTGCCTGGTATTGTGCAGTCATTTCTTCAAAATTCTGGTGGTGGATTTACTACTAGATTTAATTTTGAGCTTCTAAGAGATGTCGGCAAATTAAAGACATATTTCAGCGCCGGTAAGAAAGAAAATCCAATAAGAACATTCCTGATGCCAGACTATTTTGATCAAAACAGACACAGGGAATCTGATAATCCAGATTCAAATATAGTAACAAATGGTTATAATGCCCCCAACGTGCATTTTTACATGGACAATAGAAAGATATCTAAAACTACGAAGGGTAATACACAGAATTTATACCAGGACTCAATGCATAATTTCCTAGCAGAAACAATGGAATTTTTCTTAAGCGATCAAACGCCCGGTGTAAAGATGCCAATATTGTTTTCAAATGCAATTGACACGGAACTGGCAGCAGACTTAGATTCAACATATTATGCAGCAATTTCATTAGAGATGGGCAAAGATCAAATTATGTGTGAGGGTCCTAGAGAATCAGGACTACATATTCCGGCATCATCCAATACAACACACAATGTTACGTCTTCTCTTAGGGGTTATTTATACGGCCCACCAATTGAAATAGTGGATGTCGGCGCAGTGGGTGATACCTCTAACCAAAGAATTACTTCTCTTAAGAATGACGGCACTATTGATACTTTTTCATTACACTATCAAGACTCAGAAAAATACTACATGTATAATCTACAAGATCCTGCTTATCAAACATATACACCTCCATATTTCTACGGAAAAAGCAGCATGGTGTTTAGCTTTACGCCCGATACAACAACAAACGATTTGTTTTCAATATTCTCTAAATGTAACGAAAGAAGTGGATCTTTTTATAAAGAAGAATATGACTTAGATAACAAGCTAGCAATTACCATTCCAACTTCTGGATCGGCTCAGAAAATAACAACTGGTAGGATGAAGATTGATGCTAGTGTTGATGTGTTTAACAATCCGGTACAAATTAAGACTTTAGGCCAGAATGACGCGGAAAAAAGTGTATGGTATATTAATCCTAAGTGGGTGTGCCCTGTTTTAGATTTTTCATCCTCTATATCAGCTTATGAAGAATTTACTCACAATGAAAAAGCCGGATCTTCTGGAATATCTGGATTTTCTTCGAAGCAGGCAAATTTATCTTTAAGACGACAATTTAAGTTGCTTGAAAACCCGTATCATAGTGCATCGACTGGTAAATCAATATGGGCAGGATATGGCACCGATCCGTATGATGCTGCAGCAATGAACAGCATTTATGAAAACTTGAACATAGATCCAACAACAATGGAAAAAGGAATTGTTCTAAAAGTTGAAGATGTCTTTTTAGAAAATCGCCGTTTAGTTAGTCAAGACAACAATGTTGACTCCAGACTCTCCGCAGCCAATGGAAAAGATTTCTTTACTGAAAGAACAGCCCACCGCGCCGAGATACAAACAACAGGTTCTTTGTTGAGCGATATAAATCTTTTTGATGAGCAGTCTGTAGAGATAGGCAGAATAGCCCATTCAAAGCTTGTATCTGAGGCAGTTGTTGTTATTCCTTACTTTGAACAGCCAATTAATTTTCAACCAATTGACAGTGAGTCAGAAATATATTCTACACGGCATATTATCCCTGGAAAACACTTTTTGCCAATTAATAAACAAATATTTGAAAATATATACAGCATCTTATTATCTCGCGAGTTATATGACCCAGCACAACTAGATTATAAAGAGCTTTGGGGGTCATCAACTAAAAGTTATAATAATGCATCAATGACAGATTGTGGACACATGATAAAGAAGATGATGGGTATTGAAAATAATCTTGGCGGTTTTCAGTTACCACCAGAATTTGATTTCTTAAACAATGCAGCAATTGACCCATTCCAGATGATTGTAATTCCTTTTGCTCATAAACTTCATAAGCAAGATTTAATAAATATCTATCAAGGTGTTATGCCAGATATAAGTATGCGTATGGAAAAACAACTCTCTTTAGCCGCGACAAATCCTAGACGAATTTTAGAGATTGTAGATTCTAACATCTATTCACCACAAATTTTTAAAAATAGTGATGGAGATGAGATTGTAAGCAGCTTATCTAATCTAAATCTGGCAGATTTTTTGAGCCCAATGATATTTACTCAAAATTGGGTAGACGAAATTAGTGATGCTAGACAAAATGGTTTGGTACCAGATTGGACAGTAAAAGATTTTTATAGGAATTTAAAATTTATGGTTTTCAAACTTAAACAAAAAGCAGAAAAAAATTACGATACTTATAAAAATAGACAAATCGCCCGGGCAATTAAATCAAGATTTATTGACCAAGACCCTGACAGAAAAAAATTAAAATTACCGACAAGATTTGATAATTCTCTCAAGAATAGATCTACTCACGAGGTATACGGAACAAACTGGCCATATGATTACTTCTCTCTTATAGAGGCAATTAAGCTAGATATAGAAATTACTATGTAAAAAATGGAATATTTTAATAAAAAACAAGACGTCATCGAACTTAAATTAACTCAATTTGGAAGAAATTTACTTTCTAGGGGTAAATTTAAACCTAAATATTATTCTTTTTTCGATGACAATGTGATGTACGATTCAGGAAAGGCGGGCATAGTTGAAGAGCAAAATGAATCGATTGAGCGAATAAAACAGACACAAACTATGAAGACACAAACTGGCTTTACATCACTAGAAAAAGAATTTGAACTTCTATTTGATCACTATGATGAAAATAGATATGATAATTTGCAGAAAAGTGCAGAAAAAAATTATAGACTTCCAAAGCCGATCGGCACAATGGATTTAAACTCCAAACACGCTCCAGCATGGGGAGTAAATTTTCTGCAAGGTTCTATAACTGGCTCATCAAACACATTGACCATAGTTGGCTCCGGACCAGCAAACATAACAGGTTCAAATATAGTGTTAGATATTCCTCAGCTTGATTCTGTTATGGAAATAAAAACATTTGGTAATTCTCAGGCTGTCACAGATATTAACGAAGCCGGCCTCTCAGGCGGGTCAACAATAATTTCTGCAGCTGAAGATGAAAATTTTATACTAATTAAATTTGTAGAAGCTAATTCTCGGGATCAAAAACTTAATTTTGACCTAGAGATATTTGAAATAGAAGAGACAACAGAAAGTGGTGTTACAACAGAGACACTTAGAACTCTCTCGTTTGTTCCTGATAATTTTACAAATTCTCAAATATTAGAGAATATAGGTCCAGAGATAGGACCTAAATATGCTGACTATTATTTTGATATTAGAGTCGATAATCAAATTGAAGACGAAGTTATCTGTAAGTATGACGTAGTAAAAGACAACAAAACTAGATCTGGATTGTTTGCTGAAAAAGACGTTGCCACTTGTGAAGAAATCTCCCAAAGAGATAGAGATAGAACTTTTGATATTTATGAAGATGAATCAGATTATCCTGGGGAGATTTGTTAGCAATGAAGTACTTGGATATGATAGAGGGCGCAGGTTTATTGCCGCACGTGTACTGCAGAAAGATTATTTTAGACAGAGAAAAAGTAATAGTAGGCAACAATACTGAGCAAAAAACAGCTAATATAACTGTTACCTTAAATCTAGAAATGTTAGCCAATGCTACAAATGTTCACTCTTCTTGGCTTGGACAATACGCGCCTCCGGGCCCAGATGGCAAGAAAAGTAGCTTGTTCAATTCATTGTTTGTCCAAATTGTGCCTGTTGTTAACGTCGACGTACTTAAGCCTAGTAATGATCCACTATCAATTAAAAGATCTGATGATGGTGGTAACATATATGTTGCAGGGGCTATATTAGGTAAAAATTGGCTCCCACGAGGGCCTATGTCAAAAATAATTGGAATTGATTCTTCGCCTGAAGTTGGCTATGTAGGCAAGCATAGTTTGTTAGCTAGCGCCACCTCAAATCTTGCTTTGCCTCCCCCAGTTCAAATAGCTACATCAACTGCTTTCGGCGGCCAACAACCTTTAGATTTACAAAGTGCAATTTCTCAAGGGAAAGTGAGGCAAGAGGTTAGAAAGGGCAAGCCATATTATATAGTACCAATAGAATACAGATATACAATAGTATCACCTGAGATTGCAGGCTCATCATTAGGGTTCATGTTTTACAGCTTACTACATGTTCCTCATTTTCTTCAGGCAAATTTTAACAACATAAACGATGATAGTGTTAGTAAGTTTGAAGATTATATCATTGAAGGCCCGGTTAATTCTGAAATAGTTTTTGATGCCGGGGATGTGTTGCAGAATAGAGAATCTTTTTTTATGCCTGGAGGAGAGATTTGGGAGGGCTCTGTGCATTTACATGGCCCTGATAATCCAGATCCATCAGGATACTTTGGAGATGGATCTTTTGGTTATAATAGAGGGTGGATGGTAGGCCAGCTGCATATTCCTGGTGCATCACAGCCAAAATTAGAATTAGTTGAATATCCAAACTATAAAATAGATGATTTTAGAGGTAGTTTAATTCCACCTACGGCACCAAATGTCTTGGGGGTAGTCGGCCGAGGTGATCGATCAACTCTAGGCCCAAGGCCAGAGCTACAATTAAAACAAATTGGCAAAGAATTGGGTAGTTATGAAAAGAAAACTAAAAAATATTTTACCAGAGACAATGATGATGAATATTCAAAGCTTTATTTAACGCGCGACGCATCTGGTGGCACCCGCGGCTTATTTTTTATTGATTTTGACAATTTGCTAAAAAATAATTCTACGTTGTATAGTGACCTTCGTCGCTCTGTACAGGGACTCATGTCTGATACAGTCGCTACTAAAGCTCAGCAGCCGCTCTGGGCGCCCGAGGTGCTTTCTAATTCAAGGTTGATAGAATTAAAGGTGTATAGAGATCGCATAAACGAGCACACAATTGGGCGTAATTATAAAAAGTTTAAAGATGATACGTCTTATGAAGAGCCATCAAAATTAATTGCTGTAATTGGTGATCAAAATGATTATGGAACTACGACACCAAGCCCACAGATACATGAGTTGTCTCTTAGTCCTGGCACAACCAGCAAGAGGTTTTTTAGTTTTTCAGATTTAGAAACTAAAGATATCTCTGCAGGTGTTTATCAATATAGAGTTGAACTACATTTCAAAGACGGTACATATCATTTTTTAAACAAATTTTTACATGAGCTTAAACAAGCTAGAAGGAAATTAGATAAATATTACAATTTATCACTTTCTGGTGTTAGAAGCAATAAATTAGTTAAAAACTATAGGGCGGATTTAATTTCTAAAGAACATAGAAAATCATTTTTTAAACCGTATTACAATATGATTTATAGGACTTTCGAACCTGAGTTTATTAGTGAGGCTCAAAATGTGTGCAAAAAAAATTCAGATGGCTTGTACATATGGGAGACTGCTATTGACAATTTAAATCAATGTAAGCTTCTTCTATCCGATGAGTTCATTGATACGCAAGTAAATAATACATTAGCATCAATGATTAATCCTGAATTTGGTTCTCCTGAGGGTATAGAGCTATTTATAAAATTCTTTGACACAGCTATAAAAAAAATACAAACTAAAACAGGTGCGAACAAACAAAAGCCCGGAGGCTCTGACTTAACGGAAAATAATTCCTCTGGACAAACTAATAATTTAGATGAACTGCTATCATCACCAGCACTAACAACAATCATTGAGCATCATACTTTTGATAATCCTAGATCTCTTAATAGAGTGGACTCAACAAATACTGTTTTTGTTGATTATCTTGGCGATGGGTTAAGCACTATAACAAATGTAAACTTTTTTGGCTTAAAAAACTTATCAGTGGAATACTTCCGAGCCCGCTGCCAGCTTGATGCTTGCAAGTTTACTGGCCTAGCAAAAGATAATAATTCCTTTGCAAATACAAACATTGGTTTGCTGGTACCAGATACTAGCTACTACAATTCAGTTGAAAGAATAAAAGAAGCACAACAATCAAATTTTTCAGGACCAGATATACGTGTTATTATAGATTTTTCTGATAATTTATCTTCAACAGCTTACAGCTATTTAACACCTTCCTCGCTTTATTACCGAGATTCTTCGAAGAGGAGCGCTTTATTCTTTAGCAGCTTTGCTAATAATTCTGTATCTAGGGTATTATCAAATAATTTTGATGTATTAGCTCCAGAATATTTTTTCACGGATTATGACGGATTATTTGCCGAGTTAGTTAGCTACACTATTACTAAAAAAGAAAACAAACATTCTGATGTGAGAAACCTCAATAATCCAATCATGTCAAAGCCTAGTATTGGCACTTACAAAGGTTTATTAGCTAGACTAGGAATTACATTTCATGAAAAGCTTATATTTAATAAGTTTTTTGACAAAGAGCCCGGAGCAGTTAATGGGAGAATTGATGGTACTGTAAAAAGACCTTTCAGCGATATATATCCTCTTGGGGCTGATCAATACTCTGATGCCGCTGGCTATGGCGAAGTCGAAGAGCAACTTACTAATTATTTTGGTGAACTGAATAAAAATTCATCAATTGTAAAGATACCAACTCCAGATTTTGCAGGAGTAAAAAGCGGGTATGTAGAGATCAAGAAAAGACCAAATAATTTTAAGATGGTTAAATATATGAATAACAGGATAAATTATGGAGTTGGTCCTGAAGTAAATGATATATTGCGCAGCAAGTTGGAGAACCCTCAAGAAAATAAATCTTTTATATTTTTTCACTACAATATGACAGTAGCTGTAGAGGTATTTACTGGGTTTTCATATGATGCAATTCCAAAAGAAGATAATACACATTGGAGACTCTTAACAAATGATGATCTAATCAGAGTTAGTTCAGATCCTAGAATTAGATTATTTTGTCGATTAAAATTTTATAAAGAAAAGAATATTGACGGAATTGATATACCTATTATAAATGAATACTTCACTATCTCAGATTATTCTACGCCTAATCACCAGCAAGTTATAATTCCTTTAGAGCTTGGCTTTAAATCGAGTGTGGTCTCTCCGGCAAGTACAGCACTGTGGCGAAAACAAAATCAACAGCATTCAATAGGCAATTTGACTGCACAAAGTCAGCAAGTGCAAGAAAATGCAACACAAGCTTCGCCGGCATCCGGCGCGCCTCAAATTCAGCTCGCGCCTGGTCAGCAGTTGAATCAACAAGGCCAAGGTTCATCTATGTCTGGAGGCTCCCAGAGCATAATTGTAGGCGGCTCAGGCGCCGGCCCATACAATGGCTAATAAATTATTAGTAACCTAATTAATATTGAAAAAGAGAATTTTTATGGCTCAACAAGATAATATAGTAGGAAAAGAGAAAATAGTGGTCGACGCTACTTCATATGCCCAAGTGCCTAGAAGTTCTACTGATCTTAGCAGGTATGACCCTCAGTATATTGATCAAGTAATAGGAATTACTAATTTATCAAATTTAAGGCTTGGCGACTTTAAAAAAGATTTTGCTAGAATAGCTTTAGGCAAATATTGGGATCTAGCTAGGCAAAATGAAAATACAGAGAAAGAGTCTTTTGGAAATAATTGGAGGCCTCTCAGGTATTTCTACAATCACAAAATACAATTAGAACACTGTGCTGACGTTTCATTTGAGCTTGATAGTAATAAAAAATCGACAGTTGAGAAAATATCTTTTTATTGTGATTTAAATGAGATTGGCGAGTCTTCATTGGGATTACCTGAAGCACAAGCCGAAAGACATAGTGGAGGTTATTTTTCTTGGCTGGCAGCAGTTAAGACGGGTGTTATTAAATCAAACGGAGACTTTGTACCTCCGCTTATTGACACATCTCAAGATTTTTTTGATCATTATTACGTTACAAGCCGTCCTTTTACACCAAAAGAGCAGCTGCAGTTTAACATGACAGGCCCAAATATTTCTATAGCTAACTATAAAACATACTACAACGAAAGAATAAACAGTGCTGATTACGAAACAGCGATCGCCAATCGTAACGAATTAAATAATTCCTTACCTAGTGTATACGGTTTTCTAAGAATCATCGCCGGCCAAGAGATTTTAGAGGGTGATACAAATTATTTAGCCGGCCAGCAAGCAAAATACAACCAAACAATCGGCGCGATAAAGAAATTTTATGATAAAGGTGATTTGCTTGCAGACTATAGTGAAATTAACAAGCCTGGCGCTGATGCCATTAATAATATTCTTTTTCATTACCCATTTGAGACTTTGGTAACTTTATATGGCTCTATAGGTTCGGTTGATTATGATATTGCTAAAACCACAAAAATAGAAAAAACTTCCAATATTATTAATAAAATTTTAAGTGCGCCATACGATTCTACCACGGCGTTTAATCCATACAAAAAAAGACCAAAACCAACTGGTGTTGACATTGATGGCCTATTTGAGAGTTATATTAATGAATACACTTTCAGACTAACCACAGACAATAAGTTTAACAATGATTTTGCTTTCAACAAGAAATTTCAATTTCTAGAAAAGTGTATGATGAATGTTTTATTTGACCCTAATATCATACCAATAATGAACAAGGTTGATAAATACAAAAATTATTTTCCTTTTTATAATGAAATAGAATTTTCTACTGAAAAAAATACAAGCTCAACTGCAAAGGGTGGAGATGTATCAATATCAAAATTAATTAAAGAGTATAATCTACATAATTTATTTATGTATCATCTTGCCTCGTCACTTTCAAAACAAAGAGAGGACTCATCTTTGCCCTACAAAAATATTACTAATAAATTTGATGAATCTGGAGCCTCTACTTCACCAACAACAAAAATAATAATTAATCCTGTTACTGGCGAGCAAACAATCGTAGAAGAAGATACAATATTTGATTCAATTGATACAAAAGTACAGGATCCAGCAACACAAAAATTTGATTATGCAGTACCATATAGATTCTTTGATTTAAATTCCACTCCGGTAAAACAAAATATTGATGATGGTTCTCCTGTTAATATTCCTGCACAGCAACCTGTACAAGATATTAAACAAATTATTGATGTTATTGAGATGCTTGATAAATTTATTGAAATAGAAGACTATTTTGATGATTATAACACTGATACTTATGATATTAGAAATTTCTTATGCCAACTTCAAAGTGAGAGCGATAAAGGTTTTTTCGAAATTATATCAACTATGTTAACTGGAGATATGGACAATGTTTATAATAAAAACATTAATGTTCCGGCATTAAAAGAAAATATTTTGAAAATATATGAAGGCACAAAAAGAAGTTACAAGGATATTCTAGATGGCAAGCCAGCCCACACAGAGGATCTTTTTTATAGTGTAACAAAATATATCATTAGAAATGACGGATCTGAGACACCAATACAAAATGTGTTTTTCCCCAATATAGACGATACCAATATAATGAAATATATTGATACTCAAGTTAAATATGGTAATGTGGCTAAATACAAATATATTGTCCACGCCCATAGGATAGTTTTTGGATCAAAGTACCGATATCAATGGACCGCCCCTCATCCGGATGTTCTTGCTGGAATCACTCCGGATATTAATTCAGACGACTATACTGATTTAAGTATTTTCCTCCCCTCTATTGGTGCTCTTCAAGCCGGCTTTGCCCTGCCAGAAGATCTCCAGGGCCCATACTCGCCGGTTGAATTAACTGAAGATCTTCAAAGTTTAGCTGAGGGAGTTAAAATTAGTTTTGGAAATGCTGAAGGCCCGGGCCTGGGCCCACAAGGACTAGCAATGACACTAGGTGGTTTAGGTTTGATGGCTGATAATGCCATTGGGACACAGAATGATAATTATTTTACACACTTTTCTGCGACTCTAAGAGTAAAGGTTGAGCCATCAATTAAACTAATTGCAGATAAAGTTTTTGAGACTCCTGTCATGACAATTCTTGACAAACCACCAATACCTCCACAAGTTAATATTGTGCCATATAGAGCAGTAAATAGCAAGATTAAAATTTTACTTGATGGTTCAGTAGATAGGTACAGGCAAGAGCCAATATCGTTACTTGAGTCTGATCAAATTCAATTTCAGACAATTAAAGATGCGCAGCTTACACCTGATGGTAAAATTGAATTTGGCTCTGATGACCCAATTAGTTCTTTTCAGATCTTCCGGAGTGAAGTTCATCCAGAATCATATGGAGATTTTGAATTTTATGCGACTGTCAATGGTAGTGTTTATGAAGAGACTATATTGCCGAATAAAAAATACTATTACACATTTAGATCTATTGACTCTCATGGTCACATATCTAACCCGTCTGAAATATATTTAGTCGAGTTAGTTGATATGCAAGGCGCAGTTAGGCCTATAATTAGGACTGTACCGCTGCTTGTACCAGAGCTAGAAAACCCTAGGATAGAGCTTAATAAATATTTGTATATATCACCCTCAACAATTCAATTATTTAACTCAGATAATTCTGATGTCGATAGTATTTTTTCTTCAAAAGATGTTAAGAAGAAATATAAAATTAGATTAACTTCAAAAACATCCGGCAAGAAGATTGATGTTAACCTTGCATTTGAAAAGAAAGAGGAAAAAGTGCTCGTATCAGCTGAGAAAATTCCAGTTCAAGGTACAGCAGCCACCAACACCATTCAAACTGTTGATCAGGCAAATCAACTTAGTTTAACACCTGGAGGTAATCAAGGAGGTTCTAGTCAGTCAGATGGTGGTTACACTCCAAGCTCTGGTGGCATTGTTGGAAATACTGGCATGCCCTCAGGGCCAACACCAGGTGGTATGGGCAATGTCAGCCCCTCAGGCGGCGCCTCAGGCGGCGGCGGCTCAGGCGGATATTAGTCTGCATTCAAGAGAAACATTAAAATAATACATAATTAAGATTATTAACTATTTAGTTAAAGAGGAGTATACAGATGGCATTTTTAGATAACTCAGGTGATATAATTCTTGATGCGGTATTGACTGATACTGGTCGATTGAGGTTAGCGCAAGGTGACGGTAGTTTTAAAATAAGCAAATTTGCTTTTGGTGATGATGAAATAAACTATGGTTTGTATGATAAAAATCATTCAAGCGGCAGTGCTTTTTACGATTTGCAGATTTTGCAAACACCAGTTTTAGAGGCTTTTACTAACAATACATCAAATTTAAAAACTAAGCTTTTGACAATTTCAAGAACTAATATTCTATTTATGCCCACTCTTAAGGTTAATAAAAATAATACGAGTAGCCCCGTCAACCAGCCGGCTTCATCTGAAATGTACAATCGAACTGGCGCAACTTCTGCTACTGACAAGACTGACACTAGGTTTTATGTTGCTGTTGACCAAGATACCTACAAAGCTTTGTCAACTTTTCGCGTCGGCGGCGCTGTCGGTGATGGCGACCCCGTACCTACGTTTACAGGAGTTATTAGAGGCTTCGGCGGAGGTAATGAAACAGAGGCACAGGACTTTATTCGTATTGATCAAGGATTAGATACAAATGAGCTAGCGCCTGAGATAGGCTTAGACACAGATTTACTTGAGACAGCTTTTATAGTAGAATTAGATTATCGTTTAGGCAGAGTTAAGCCTGTTACAGTTAATTCTCCTGCAGCAGTTAATTTTATTGACGATGATAATATTGCTTCCTATTATTTAAGCAATAATACGTACATTAACAGAAGCGACATGTCAACTCCAGCAAATGCTAGGACAACAGATAACAAGAGAACACAATCAGCCTTAGAGGCTATTGGCGACCCACAAGTTTTCGCTGGTCCTAGAGGAAATACTTTAGGCCTTAGAATTCATGCTTCGCAAGAGCTTAATTCATCGACTTATCTGTTCACTCAAATCGGTCGATCAGAGGCTGCATCTGCCAGCACAACTCTTGGTTTGGCGAATCAAAGCGTTGATGGCTTCTTAGCAAACAAAACTGCTTACTTTATTGATTCAACGGTACGAATTGTTGGAGCAAACACTGGATTTAGATTAGATATTCCAATTAGATATGTAAAAATAGCATAGGTGAAAAATTATGGCCAGCACTTTTAAAACTTTATTAAATAATGATGTTGTTAACACAAGGACACTTCTACATGAATCAATTCCTGTCACTGGTACGATAGCTTCCGGCACGTATCAGAATACGCCAGGCACTGAACTAAATATAAAAACATTCTCTCATGGAATGTTTCAGTCAGTTTACGATTACCCTTTCTTAAGTTCCTCAGCTAACCACATTTTTGATGTTTCATATGGCTATAGTTCAGCCGCTAGCGCAAGCGCAAATATACAAAACTCTAAAAAACTCAATATTTATAATCAAATGGCTCAAGTTTTAATGGGCTACAACGAAAGTGGCAGCATAAGAAAATTTGACTCTGACGGCACACTTGATGATAATACCGGTATTATGAATCAATGTTTCTTTGTTAATTTTTCTAGATTATTAACAAAAGATGAAATTAAGAAAAATTCATTTAGAATTGGGCTTCATCTTTCTGGAGCAGTTGATGGCAACGGTTCAACTAGAAAAAATAAAACAACAATAGGCGATTACTTATCTGCAAATCAATTTAGAACTAGCCCCGCTGGCGATTATGGCTTGCTCTTCACAGGCTCATCAGCCCAAGCCGGCGAAGAGTCACAATCCGTTGGATTGGTATTTTATCAAGCCGGCGTAGTCGTTTTAACGTCAGCGATTTTCTTAGACCAGTTTGGCACTCCAGCTTCTTTTGCTGCCGGCGAAGGCAAGCACAACCCTGCGCATGCGCTTGCTAGTGCTACTGGCACTGGCATAAAGCTTGCTTCAACTGGCTCCACTATCGACACACTAGCAGGAGGCTTTAGACACAGGATTCATAACATTAGTTTTAATAATACAATTGAATTAAATTCTACAATTTATTTCTGTAGGGCCAACCACAATGAATTTAATTATAGTTCTAATCCGACATATGTTAACAGCAGCAAAATAGTTGTTAAAAACAATGTTAATGACTTACCTTTGTCATATATAACAACTGTAGGTCTTTATTCTGCAGACAACGAGATGTTAGCCGTAGCAAAACTATCTGAGCCAATTAGAAAAGACCCAAACACTGAGCTTACTTTACGTGTTAGGTTAGATTACTAGTGGGGAGGTAGTTTATGCCATCTCACGTACCAGAATATGGTAATTTTTTTAAATTTGATAAAAATGATGTATTAATAAATACTATAAAAACTTATCCAAAAACAAAGTTTTTTATATATACAAGTTCAATCTATTATAACAACACTGATCAAGAGTTTGAAAACAGTAACACACCTAATGGCTGCGTCAATCTTTACGATTTAAACGTCAATAGGCCGAGTAACCAATTAATATTTCCTTTTATTACTAAGAGAGGTAATTTTACTTCCTTTAACACTATCTCATTGAGTGATTATACTCTTAATAATGATATGGGGGATACAATCCAAGGAAGTTATGTTGTCACTTCCTCAATTCATTCTGATTTATTTGCAGCTTCTTTCACAGGCCGCAAAAAGACTATTCTGCAAGCCATGCAAAATAGTTTAAATTATTATACAGGATTAAGCCCGCACTATCAATATAATTATGAAGATAGAACAATAAACTCTTTAGAGTCTAATATTATAAAATTGATTCAGATACCTTCAATTTTTTATGGCTCATCGATCAAGAAAGGCTCGATTAAATTAAAATATTATATTACTGGTACGTTAATTGCAGAAGCTTCTGATATAAACAGAAATGGCGAAATAATACAAACAACAGGTACATTGACGAATCAAGTTGTCGGCGTAGCGATGTACAACGAAGGCTTTTTGGTGTTAACCTCAAGTGCTGATTTAAAAGGTCCAAGCGGATCGGCTAATAGAGACAAGTATGGCCCTGGCTCCGGCGCAAGCTTTGTGTCTCCCTCTTGGCAATATTTTGCAACCACAAATGCTCACTCCCACGCGCCAAGTTCTAGCTTTAGTATAGAGTTTAATGGTGTTAATCATGTTAACACTATAACAATGTTTGCACACGCTAAAGAAAATCAATTGAATTTTTCCAACAATCCAACTTATGTTACTGGCAATTTATATGCATTATCAGGCAGCAGTTTTTATGTGCAAAATAATACCGCTGGCATAAAAAATATAGTTTCTAGCAGCTACAAAGGATACTCGGCTAGTTTTAAACCAATAACATATATTTCTAAAGTTGGAGTTTACGACGAAAATAGAAATTTAATTGCAATCGCATCATTAGCAAATCCAGTTAAAAAGCTAGAAGAACGAAGTTATACATTTAAACTCAAGCTTGATATATGATATAATCTATAAATGATTTTAGGATTAGATATTAGCACTAGCATAACAGGTGCCACAATTATTGATGAGGCAGGTAACGTCATCTATAATGAAGGTTGGGATTTAAGAAAGTACAAAGATTTTTTTGAAAAGGCCAAGGTCGTCGAAGACAAGATTGGCGATCTGAAATCTTCTTTTTTTATTAAAAGAGTCTATATTGAACAATCTCTGCAGAGTTTTCGAAGTGGTTTTTCATCAGCCAAAACTCTATCTACACTATCACGCTTTAATGGTATTGTATCTTGGCTGTGCTACAGCATATTAAAATTAAAGCCTGAATATATCGCCGCTACATCAGCAAGAAAAAAATGTGGGATTAAAGTGCCGAAAGGAGTGAAAGCGAAACAAGTTGTTATACAGCATGTGATTGACAATGTTTCGGATGTTCTTATAGAATATACTAAGCATGGCAACCCCAAGCCATACTGTTTTGACAAGGCAGATAGTTGGGTTATTGCTCAAGCTGGTTATCTTCAATGTCAAAAATAAAAAAAATTAAAATATTAAAAGAGGTCCTCGGAGCATATTTTCAAGAAAACCACTCTCAATTGCTCTTTAGCTGTCCTAAATGTAACCATCACAAAAAAAAATTAGCAGTTAATATTGAGAAAAATGTTTTTAAATGTTGGGTCTGTGATTGGTCTGGTAGAAACCTGTATACAATTATCAAAAATGAAGCTAGTCTATCAACCAGAAAAGAATGGCTTTCATTTGACCAGCAGATTGAGATTAACAATTTTGTTGAAAAACTTTTTGGTGAGGCTGACGAGGTTGAAGAACAGAAAATTGAACTTCCAAAAAAATTTGTTTCATTGGTTAACAAAAACCTACCCTCTACAGCAACTAGACCATTAAATTATTTGTATAGTCGTGGGCTTACACAACAAGATATAATCAGGTGGAAGATGGGTTACTGTGCATCTGGTAAGTTTGGAGGCCGCATTATTATTCCATCTTTCAACGAAAGTGGTAGATTAAATTATTTTATAGCTAGATCCTATGATGGTAGCTGGAAGAAGTATCTAAACCCTAGTTTCTCTAAAGATATAATTTTTAATGAGCTTTACATTGATTTTGATAAAGATATTGTGCTGGTAGAGGGAGTGTTTGATGCTGTGAGAGCCGGAGAAAACTCAATACCGATTCTAGGGTCAACTCTAAACAAAAATTCATATTTACTGCAGAAAATTGTCAATCATGATACTAAAGTATTTTTAGCACTAGACAATGATGCTGACAGAAAAACTAATATTATTATTAATCTTTTATTGAAACACAATATTAAAACTAATCTAATTGATACTTCACTTTATGATGATGTAGCAGAGATGCCTATAAAAACATTTGAGCAAAGAAAAAGCCAGTCTGTGGCTATTGATTCTGATACTTACCTTTTGAATAGAATTATCAATATTTAGCAATACAATAAATATTTTGTTTTTATATTGTTATGACCGGAGAATACATGAAGTTTGCACACATAGCAGATACTCACATTCGTAATTTAAAATATCACAAAGAATATAGAACTGTTTTTAAAAATTTATATGAGAAGCTGAGACAAGAAAAGCCCGATTACATTGTACATTGCGGAGATATTGCCCATACAAAAACTCAAATTAGTCCAGAGTTTGTTGAAATGTGCTCAAATTTTTTATCGAGCTTAGCAGATATTGCACCAACATATGTGATTTTAGGCAATCATGATGGTAATTTGAAAAACTCAAGTCGTCAAGATGCCTTATCTCCAATTATTGATGCTTTAAATCACACAAACTTATATTTACTTAAGAACTCAGGAGAGACAAAATTAGATGAGAAATTTACTATTAATGTCCTTTCGGTTTTCGATAGAGATAATTGGCAAAATCCCACCTGCAACGAGCGAATTAATATTGCTCTGTATCATGGCTCGATTAGCGGCGTAAAAACTGATACCGGTTGGACAATGGAGCACGGTGAAGATGATATTAATATTTTTAATAATTTTGATTATGGTTTTCTTGGAGATATACACAAAACCAATCAAGCCCTTGACAAAGCGGGAAAAATACGTTATCCGGGTTCGACGGTACAACAAAACCACGGGGAAACCAACGATAAAGGTTTTTTGATTTGGGATATCAAAGGTAAAGATACATTTACTTGCAAGCATATAATTTTACGCAATCCCAAGCCTTTTATAACTATTAGACTGACTCCTAAAGGTAGACTGCCTAATAAGCTTGAAGTGCAAAAAAATGCAAGATTACGGCTAATTTCTGAGAATAATTTGCCGTTAGATGTTGTTAGGCGCGCGGTAGATGTTGCTAAGGTGCGTTTTAAGCCCGAGGCCATTACTTATTTGAACAAATCTGCCGGCGACAGAGGCTCTGTTGAAGAACTAACAAATGGCTTAATTCAAGAAGATCTCCGCGATATCGCAGTACAAGAGGAGTTTATTGACGAATACTTAAAGGACTACCAACCAAGCTCTACCGCGCTCAAACAAGTTTTTGATATGAACAGAAAATTTAACGCTGTTGTTGAAGATGAGGAGGATGTAAGAAGAAACATTAATTGGAAGTTTAGTAAAGTCGCGTGGGATAATCTTTTTAATTATGGAGAATCAAATTGTATTGATTTTTCAAAAATGGAGGGGATTGTTGGCATCTTAGGAAAAAATTTTTCCGGTAAATCAAGTATTATTGATAGTATCCTGTATACCATATACAATACAACTTCAAAAAACAATAGGAAGAATTTTAATCTTATCAACCAGGACGAAGACTGGTGCCGCGGCTATGTTGAGATTGATATAGGCACTAAAACCTATAGTATTGAAAGAAAAAGCACTAAATACACTAAAAAGTTAAAAGGAAAAGAAACTGATGAGGCGAAAACTGATGTAGAGTTTAATGTTTATGATAACGCAACTGATGTAAGCACCAGCCTAAACGGCATCACCAGGATGCAAACTGACAAAAATATTCGTAAAATATTTGGAACAATTGAGGATTTTCTTACTACCTCAATGGCCAGTCAGCTGGAATCACTATCTTATATCAATGAAGGTTCTACAAGAAGAAAAGAAATATTAGCAAAATTTTTAGATTTAGAGATTTTTGAGCGGAAGTTTAAACTAGCAAAAGACGAATCAAGCGATCTCAAAGGCGCTATTCGTAAGATGTCCGATCGTAATTTAAATGAAGAAATAAAACAATCTAATACTGAACTAGCTAGAGTGGAGACAAAGCTCTTAAATCGTCAAAGATTAAGCGAAGAAAAAATATTGGCTTTGCAGACTTGTAAAAATTCTTTAAGCGGCATACAAAATCAAATTAAATCAATTCCTAATGAAGTAATTGATATTAAACAAGTTCTAGATAAATTGAAGACTGTTAAAACTGAAGCTTCAAAGATAGAAGTCAATCTCAAGAAAAAAAGAGAAAGGGTAGTTGATGAAGAGGCACTCCTACAGAAAATTGAAAATTTTATTGATAGCTTCGACATTGAAGATGTTAATAATAAAAAACAAATTGCAAGTGAATTTATACAAAGGCTGCAGGAAATTGAAGACAAAATTTCAAAGCACAAGGCAAGAAAGCAGATAATTGAGAAAAAAATTGAATTGCTTAAATCTGCTCCGTGTAATCACAAGCTGCAAGAAAAATGTTATTTTGTTTCTGATGCTAGATATGCAATCGATGACACAAACAGAGTTAAAATTGGCTTAAATCAACTAACTCTAAATAAAAAAACTTTACAGAATAAGTTAGACGAAATGAATGTCGACAAGCTAGATGAATATTCTAGTAAATATATTCTTCTTCAAGAGAGAGGTGTAGCTATAAGAAATGAGGTGTCAACTCTAAAAATTGATATTGAGAAAGATAAGATTAAACTTTTAAAAGCTAGCTCTCTTTTAGAAACCTTAGAAGAAAAAGAGAAGCTTTATGAAGAAAATAGAGAAGTTATAGAAAATCTTGAAGATCTACAGAAACAAGAAGTACACCTATCACAAGAAATATTATCTTTGGAGAAGATAGTAGAAACACAAAAATTAGAATTAATCGATTTATACACCTCAGTTGGTCGTTTTGAGCAGAAAAATACGGAGTTAATTGCACAGCGAAATAGCTATGAAGATATGCAGCAGGCCTATACAACCGCTGATCTTTTTATGCGCTGCATGCATGCAAACGGAATTTCATATGATATAATTAAAAAAAGACTTCCTCTCATAAACGATGAGATTTCTAAAATATTGACAAACATTGTTGACTTTGAAGTTTTCTTTGAAAATGATGACAAGAAACTTGATATACTGATAAAGCATCCGAGTTATGACGCACGCCCAATTGAGATGGGCTCCGGAGCAGAGAAAACTATTGCAGCTATGGCCATTCGCCTTGCTTTATTAAATGTATCAACACTTCCAAAAGGTGACATATTCATCTTGGATGAGCCAGGCACTGCTTTGGATGCTGAAAATATGGAAGGATTTATTAGAATTTTAGATATGATCAAAACTCAGTTTAAAACTGTGCTTTTAATATCACACTTAGATTCTCTGAAGGATATTGTCGACAGGCAAATTATGATTGAGAAAATAGAAGGCAAGGCATATGTTAATGAGTAGACTATTTATTACATGCCTACTCCATCTAAAAAAAGAGAACTTCAGAAGCTATTAAATGATGGCAAAACTTTATTTTTAGATGAAAAAAACACTAGAATTGGTGTTGGCAAAACAAAACCACAGTCGACTCTTCACGTGGGCGGGGATCTAAAAGTTGAAGGTGGCGTTAATTTTCAAAATATCGCTGCTGGATCCATCGCGAATACTGCTAGTTTTTTAGCCTTAAACTCAGATAATAGAGTTATTAAGACAACGGCCTCAGGCGCCGGCGGGTCCGCAAGGTCTGTTTCGGGTGATACCGATAATGGAATTATCTCTTGGGTCACTAGTGATAATACTTTTGCTGTTGAATCTAGTCTTACTTTTGATGGCACAGACTTGACGCTTGGAGCCGCAGGCAAAATTAATTTTAGAGATACTAACTCTTTTATTAACTCGCCAACTGCAAATGATTTAGAGATTGTAGCTACAGATATTGTCTTAGACGCTGGTACTTTAATTGATTTGCAGTCTGATGCCGTTAGCATTGGCGAGGGCGGAGATACGGATGTTGTTTTAACCTTCAATGCAAATAGTAATGATGGCACAATAACTTGGATGGAAGATGAAGCTGAATTTCGCTTTTCCAGTACTATAAAAGCTAAATATTATTATTTTACTCATCACTCTTTTAACGATGGGAACTCTTCTGTTCTTCGCTATTTACCTATTAACACTACATCAGATGTTAATGCATCAAGCCACGCTGCTAGTGAATGGACCCACTGGATTGCGCCCTATGATGGAAAGCTAGTAAAAGTTTTAATAAAGTGTGCTGGAGCGTCTGGAGGTGGAGCATCTGGTGCGACTGCAGTTGGATTAGAGGTCAATGAAAACTCTGCCGCAGTCGCAGCTGTGACTGCATCTTTGGCAGTTGATACAACTCAAACATTTGATTTTACATCTCAGTCACATAGTTTTTCTGCTGGTGATACTTTGGCAGTTAGTATTAACCCTAATGCTGGCATGAACGATACTTTTGTAACATGCGTATGGGAATATGATACCACAACATAACTGGTAAAAGAGCAAAAGTATGACTATTTATAACTATGAAACAATTGTTTGAAAATTGGAGAAGATATGTTAGTGAGTCTGAAGCTACTCGCGGAGGTAGATCTCTTCCATATTCTGACCAAGACCATGGATCAACGATTGGAGGCCAAAGTTTAGATGTGTCGACGCCACAGCTCCCGCCGGAGTCAGAAGAAGAGCAGATAAAGATAAGGCCGGTTGTAAAAGTTGTTAATAACATACAGGTCACACCTGAAATTTTCATTGATCTTATGAGATCTCTAACTAAAACTAGCATGACAGATGATGAACTGCGCGATACATATAAGAAAATTACGGACTCACAAAAAGAAGCTGTGCGAGATAGTATACAAGATCTTCTTAGGAAAAATAATATGGGTATCGATCGTGAAAGAATTACATTCACAGGTCTTTAAGAGATGTGGCTTATTAGTAAAATTTAAACTATTTAGTATGTTAGGGGGTCTATATTATGTCACAAGTAAGAGCATGGCTTGACAAACACGTCGAGCGATTTATTTCAAGAAAGTTTTTAGCGTGGGGTACAGCTACGTATCTCGTTTATATGAACGCTTTGACTAGCGAGGACTGGGTTGCAGTCACATTAGCTTATATTGGGTCACAAGCACTTGTCGACCTCGCAACACAATGGAGGCACGGAAAGTGAAGATTACAAGATCAAAATTAAAACAAATTATTAAAGAAGAGCTGGAGAATGCTGAGTCTGCTTTTAGTCCCGAGGAGGGAATCGAAGCCGCCAAACAAATACAAATGGCAGCTGCAAGGCTAAAGCAAGTACTTGAGGGTCTTAGAAAAGGAGCAAGAGGCTTGAAATATGATAGCATGGATTTAGCCTTGAGTTCTCTTAGAGATATGAAAACTGAAGTACATTTGGATAGAATTATCCATCGACTAGGGCGCTTTAATCAATAATTACAGGAGAAAACAAATGAAATCATTATTACAGAAATTTTTAAACTTATTTAAGAGAGCATGCTGCTGCATAGAAGAATGCTG
>CEUO01011903.1_pt1 | contig 47345 bp, 48 predicted proteins | sample 531391 | NCBI WGS metagenome assembly CEUO01 (sample SAMEA2622799, study PRJEB7988) | marine metagenome | isolation source: saline water (ENVO:00002010), including
GAACTCCTATTGTTGGGGATGCTCTTGTATTAACTCACGCAGAATGGAATGCACAAAATTAAATCACAATGAAAAAAGATAAAGTCAAAAAAGAAATATCAATTCCCCTTAAAAACAACGATGGAATGGTGGCTTCACACATAAAACCATTTATGTGGGGAACGGCTAATTTAGAGGCAAAGCTAATGGAGAAACTTGTTTTATTAGGGATACTCCACATTCGGGCATTTGGTACGGGAAAGGATTTACTAATGGGGAAAGATTATTCCAACATTATAGACCAACCACATATAAAGCTAATTGTCAGTTATGAACAAGAATGCGAAGATATGTTTAAGGTTTTAGAGAGAAGCGGGAAAGCCACCTACCTAAAGGAAGACGATGAACAAAATTATGAGAATGATATTTATGCTCATAGTAATATTTATGGTAGATGGAGATTTGACCGAGAGGCAAAGAAAAGAAAGAATCAAGAATAACCAAAAGCGTCAAGCGTTCAACTACTGCAAGTAGGGAGTAATCGTGGCATACGTTCAAATGTCTATAGGTGCGAATCCGTAAAACTGAATATTTTTTATTAACTAATAACTTATAACAATGAAATCAATTTATCTCAAAGAGGCAAACTCTGAAAAATTACGACACAAACCTGATAGAGGATACATCACACGGATGCATCACTATGCAGACAAGCAAAACCCATTTACATTAAGTGTCTTTAAAGACACAGGCAGATTAACACCTGTCAAACTATATCAAACTCATTATCCGGATGTTGAATTGCATACGGAGTGTACAGGAGTAATGGTATATATCGGTGGAGCTTATATTGAATTGATGAAAAGTGGCAGATGGATTCTTCATTTAGGCGGAGAACACATCGAATCAAAAGATATAAACTCCTTAGAAAAAAAATTATTTGATTGGCTCAAAGGCGAATTAAAATAATAAAAATTTGGACAAATAATAAACATTGTGTATATTTACACGCTAATTTAAATCAAATCAAATGTCAAAATCACAACGACTCTTTACGGAAGTAAGAGAGGCACAACAAGATGATTATGGAGAAGAACTTTATAATCAATGGGTGCATCATTTAGATGCACAACCAAATCAGAAGTCAAATCAAGCAATGGATATTTTAAACGAAGTTTTTGAATCGTTTAGTGATACCTGTGGCTACAAAAAAAAGTAAGATGAAAAAAGGAATATTTGATAGTTATGTAAGCAAGGTGGTAACCTTGTTTGCTATTACAAAAGAAGAGCTATTTGCGAAATCAAAGCGTAGGGATTTAGTAGATGCCCGACATCTACTATATTATTTATGCTATCATCGACCTATGCAAATAAGGTATATCCAAAACTATATGGCGGAAAATGGATATACGGTTGGACATTCTTCTATTATACACGGAATTAATCAAGTGTCGGACAAAACAACGGAAGACAAAGATTATGAAAATGTATGTCAAAGTTTAACGTAGGATGTACACATTGGAAGATATAATGCAACAAGCAATAGATGATGCCTATTCTACCAATGTTGATAATAATAAAATCATATCACGTTTACTCTATGGATGTAAAATATCCAAAGACCTTTTGACCAATAAAATAGAAATACTTAATACTGCGAAAGGTGGAGATTGGTATTGCAAACTAACCCAATCAGAATTAAATTATTTCTTTGAAGAAGGGTGGAGAATAGGGGTGTATGAATTAGCATTATCTAATTATCGTAGAAAACTTGATAAGGTAGAACGGCTAATAAAAGAAGAAATTAATGGAAGAAGAAACCCAAAACAGATTCTTTCATTAAAAGCATCCCGTGAGAATATAATGAATCGGTATGCTAAAATTAAAAAGAAGTTTAATCAAACTAAATCAAAACACAATGACAACGCAATTAAAAACAATTAAAATTAAAGGAAAGGAATATGTAGAAGTTAATGAAAGACTTATGTATTTCCGTGAACACTATCCTAATTATTCTCTTACCTCAGAGGTAATTGAAAAGACAGACAATTCTATTTTAATCCTTGCATCTATTATGGATGAACAGGGAAGAGTGGTCGCTAATGGATTAGCAGAAGAGGAGAAAGGTTCTACATTTATTAATAAAACATCTTATGTTGAAAACTGCGAAACAAGTGCGTGGGGTAGATGCCTTGCAAACTTTGGTATCGGCTTAAAAACATCCATAGCAAGTGCAGAGGAAGTGCAAAATGCTATATCCAATCAAGATAAAGTGTCTTCAAAGACACCGGAAAAAAAATCTACTATTAATAAAATTAAATTAGAATTAGATTCGGACAATTGGGTAAGGGCATTAAAGTGGATAAGTGCCAACAAAGAAATGGGTTTAACTAAAATAGTACAAACCCTTCAACGCAAATATTCAGTCCCCAATGTAGTCAAGGCGGAAATCAAAAAAAACATATAAGATGATGAAAAAAATTATAGAACAATTAAAGAATGATGATGAGTATTATAATGGGGTAGGTAGGCAATTTTTGTCTAATAGTGACATTGGTACCTTATTAAAAAATCCAAAGGAATTTGGAGAGAAAAGGAGGGATAGCAAAGAGTTTGCAATGGGAAGATACTTTCACCATTTATTTCTTGAACCCCACAAAGCGAAAGATGTAATACATATTGACGTATCTTCAAGAGCAACTAAAAAATATAAAGAAGAACTCGCTGCGTCTCAAAAAGAAATCATTCTGTTAACTAAAGAAAAGGAAGAGGTGGAAAAATGGGCTGATGCAATGAGAACTAACTTTGACTTTCATAACTATATTTTTTGTGATAATAACAAATTTGAAGTACCCGCTATAACAGAATTAAGCGGTCATCTATGGAAAGGGAAGGCGGATATAGTGGGAAAGGATTTTTTGTTTGATTTAAAAACCACCTCAAACATTAATGATTTCCGGTGGAACTTTCGGAAATATAATTATGATAGTCAAGCATATATCTATTCTGTTCTTTTTAAAAGACCTATGATGTTTCTTGTTATTGACAAAACAAGTCTAATGATGGGAGCTTACACCGTAAGTCAAGAAAGTTTAGACAAGGGTAAGGAGAAAGTGGAAAAAGCGGTTGAGATTTATCAAAAGTTTTTTGGAGAGAATCCTACCGAAGATATAAACCAATATTATTTCTATGAAGAAATATAAAGATATATTAGTGTCTTCAAAGACACCGGATATGAAAGTGGATACCTCAACCACTTATTAATTTTTTGGGGTACAAATTTTTAATAAATAAATTATATTATGGCACAAGAAGAAAAAGTGTTTGCGGATGGATTTAGTTTCAAACGCAGAGAAAATGCTCCTGAATTTGTAGTAGGGAGAGTGAGTATTAAGTGTGACGATGCGGTTGCATTTATGAAGCAAAATCAAAAAAATGGTTGGTTAAACCTGAATATTAATCAGGCGAAATCGGGCAAGTATTACATCGAACTTGATACTTTTGAACCAAAGAAAGTAACAGAATCTGCTCCTCCACAAGAGGAAGAGGCAGACCTACCTTTCTAAAGTTATGTTTAATGTTAGGGGGGGAGGAAACTCTCCCCTTTTTTTGCCTAATGACTGCTGAGTTTTAGTGGCTCTATATATTTATTTTATTATTTTTATTTATTTTTTATTTCCCATATGATAAAGAAAAGTTAACAAAGTCAGCAACTCATTGATAATCAGACATAAACTTAACATAAAGTCAACATCAACTCAACATTAAACTTAAATTTATGACATCAAAGATTACAATATTTAGGAATATTAAAACCACAGATGCTCCTTTCCATCGGGAGGTGGAGGATATTATAGACAGGATAAAAAATGGAGCATCCAAAGAATTAGTTAAAAGAATCAGGTTAGAAAAGAGGAAAGCAGAACGCAATGAACTGAAGAAACAACTACCCGCTATATGTTTTTCCGGAACTTTTACTAAACGAAACGACAACTCCATTCAAGAACATTCGGGATTAATCTGTTTGGATTTTGATGGATACGAAAAAAGCAAAGAGCTTTTACAAGACAAGGAGAATATAACAAAATCTCCTTACACATATTCGGTGTTTGTATCTCCATCCGGAAGAGGACTAAAGGTTTTAGTTAAGGTTCCCCAAGACATAGACAATCACATTCATTACTTTAATAGTTTAGGAAAACATTTTAATAATGACAAGTTTGATGAAACGTGCAAGAATTTATCTCGTGTGTGTTATGAATCTTACGACCCTTTAATCTATGTCAATGCAAACTCTTCTGTTTGGGATAAGATTGAAGAAAGAGAATACCAAGAGAAACATCAATTTAGGGATGCTCCTACTCTTCCCATTACTGATGAAAATAAAATAGTAGAAATACTTACCAAGTGGTGGACAAAAAAATATCCAATGCAAGAAGGACAACGCAACCATAATTGCTATGTACTTGCTTCAGCATTTAATGACTTTGGAATAAACAAATCATTGGCGGGATATATTCTTTCTAACTATCAAACCAAATCATTTAATGAAAGCGAAATAAATAGAACTATAGATTCCGCATATGCCAATACGCAAAACTTTGGAACTAAGTATTATGAAGATGAAGAAAGGGTTACCAATCTGAAAATAAAACTCAAACGTGGTGCATCAAAAAAAGAGCTACGTCATTCCTTAGAAGAGTCACAAGTGGATGACGAAATAATAGATGCGGTATTGACTCGTATAGATGAAGAGGCACAGGAAACTCAGTTTTGGACCAAAAACGAAAAGGGAGTAATTAAGATAATCCATATACTATTCAAACAATTCTTAGAAGATAATGGATTCTATAAGTATTGCCCTGAAGGAAGTAAAAATTATGTGTTCGTTAAGGTAACCAACAACCTTATAGACCATACCGATGAAAAGGAAATAAAAGATTTTATTCTAAATCATTTAATAGATATAGACGATTTAAGTATCTATAATTATTTTGCAGACCATACTCGTTTTTTCAAAGAAGAATTTTTAACTCTTCTTTCTACTATTGATATTTATTTTATCCAAGACAATAAAGATACCTCTTATTTGTATTATAGGAATTGTGCCGTTAAAATAACTACCAAAGAAGTAGTAATGATTGACTATATAGATTTGGGAGGGTATGTATGGAAAGACCACGTAATAGACAGAAACTTTGCGTTATGTTCTCCTAATACCGATTACGCTACTTTCATCCAAAATATCTGCAATTCCGAAGAAGACCGAGTAAAGTCAATGGAATCAACCATAGGGTTTTTGATGCACGGGCATAAAAATCTTTCTTACTGTCCGGCAGTAATTCTTAATGACGAAGTAATTTCCGATAACCCCGAAGGGGGGACAGGTAAAGGAATTTTTATGACTGCATTGGCACAAATGAAAAAAGTGGTAACTATTGATGGAAAATCTTTCACATTTGAAAGAAGTTTTGCTTATCAACTTGTCTCGGCTGACACTCAAATACTTGTCTTCGATGATGTAAGAAAGCACTTTGATTTTGAAAGATTGTTTAGCGTAGTCACAGAAGGGCTAACTCTTGAAAAGAAAAACAAGGATGCTATTAAGATTCCTTTTGAAAAGTCTCCTAAGATATCTATTACAACCAATTACGCTATAAAGGGAAGTGGTAATTCTTTTGCTCGGAGAAAATGGGAACTTGAATTACATCAGCACTATCAAAAGAACTTTACTCCTATTGATGAATTTGGAAAATTATTATTTGGAGATTGGAATGATGATGAATGGTGTGCTTTTGATAATTATATGGTTAGGTGTTTACAGGGATATTTAAATACAGGATTAGTAGAGAGCAAATTCGTTAATCTTAAAATCAGACAACTCTCTGCAGAAACATCACACGATTTCATTGAATGGTGTGGTCTTATAAATGGGAGTGAAAAAAACCCCTTGTTACAAAGGGATGTAAGAATAAATCTGCAAGAGTGTTATCTTGATTATATAGAGCAGTATCCGGATTATGCTCCTAAATCAAAACTAACCCTTAGCAGAATTAGATTTAATAAATGGATGTCAGCTTTTGCGGTTTATATATCAAGTGTTTCCCCACAAGAGGGAAGAGATGAAAAGGGAAGATGGATGCGAATTAAACCAATAGAAGAAGTTAATACTCAATCTAAACTAAATGTCTAATATTCACAGAGCAATGATGAATACCTATAATGTTTTTATGGGTTATGAGAACTTACACGATTTAGTAGTAAAGAATGAGGGATATTTTATTTTCAACCCCGAAGCTCCGGTGTCTTCAAAGACACTTGATATATTGTTGAAATACTTTATATCCATAGAAGATTATTATAAATGTATTAATATTGAAAAACTTATAAAAGATGGTAAAACTATTGGGCGAGACTTTCGCAAGGAGTGACTGTGAGCATCTAAAACAATTACGTCTGTTAGAACAGGTTATGTTTCAGACAGAAAAGCATAAGGTGGGCAGAGGAAAGAACGCTACCTATGTAGAAAGATTCAGATGGAACAAGGAATCTGACAAGGAAATAAGAAAAAATATATCATATTCAATTAAATTTTTTAAAGAAAGATGTTTAAATTCCGAGAATACCAATGGCGAATTATAGAAAAAGCCACAGACATAGTTAAGAATCATAGATTTATTTACCTCGCAATGGAGGTGCGAACCGGCAAGACTCTGACAAGTTTGGGTTTGGCTCAATCTTTGGACAGTAAGGAGGTTCTTTTTGTAACCAAAAAGAAAGCTATTAGTAGTATTGAGTCCGATTACAAAATGCTCAATCCCTCTTTTGGGTTATCAGTTATCAATTACGAATCTCTTCACAAGATAGATGAAGAAATAAATTATGATATGATAATTCTTGATGAAGCTCATACGCTTGGAGCCTTCCCCAAACCGAGTAAACGGGCAAAACAAGTTAAGGAGCTAATACAAAAACATAATCCATATGTATGTTTGATGTCAGGCACCCCTACCCCTGAAAGTTACAGTCAGATGTTTCATCAGGTGTATGGGATTCCTACTAACCCATTTAAGGAGTATGGAAGTTTTTACAAGTTTGCTAAAGACTATATAGATGTAAGGCAGAGGAAAATAAACTCATTGTATGTTAATGATTATTCACGAGGATTGATTACTATTTTAAAGAAAATGAGTCCAATGACTATATCTTATTCCCAAAAAGAGGCGGGATTTAAAAACCAAATAAACGAAGTAGTGTTAGAAGTAGATTTAGAGGATAGCACCTATTGGTTGACCTCCAACTTAAAGAAAAACCTCGTAGTAGAGGGGAATGAAGAAGTCATACTTGGTGATACTCCCGCTAAGTTAATGCAGAAGTTGCATCAATTATATTCGGGAACTATAAAGTTTGAAAGCGGTCAATCTATGGTATTAGATTATTCTAAAGCCGCATACATTGCTGAAAAATTTAAAGGGAAAAAGATTGCTATTTTCTATAAGTTTAGAGAAGAATACAATGCACTAAAGGAAATATTTAAAGATAATTTATGCAATTCACTTGATGATTTTACAACCTATAACAAGAATATTGCGTTACAAATAGTAAGCGGAAGAGAAGGGATATCTTTACGACAAGCGGATGCATTGGTGTATTATAACATAGATTTTAGCGCAACAAGTTATTGGCAAAGTAGAGATAGGATGACAACAAAGGATAGGACCCATAGCAAGGTGTATTGGGTGTTTTCTAAAAACGGAATAGAAAAAGATATCTATAAATCCGTCATAAAAAAGAAAGACTATACGGTCCGACACTTTAAGAAGGATTTCCTAAATTTGTAATAATGAAGAAGTTCTTTTCCTTTTTCATAGTATGGATAAGTCAGAATCTTGCAATGCCCTTTTGGATAGTTGGTCATATCCACTTATCTACAAATGTATATGCTGACATCAAGGAGATTTTAGCATCCGTTGGAATGAATATAATAGTATTAGTAGGATTTATAATTGACTACAGAAACAGTTTAAAAAGTGACAGAACAACAATTACAAAAAAAGAGAATAGAAGAACTTGAAAATCAGGGATATTATGTTATTAAATTAATCAAGACCAATAAGAATGGAATACCGGACTTGATAGCCATACCACCAAAATCTAATGTAATTTTTAGTGAGGTAAAAAAACCTGAAGGTAAAGTTTCTAAATTACAAGAGTTTAGAATGAAAGAATTAAAAGCGTATGGAATTGAAACAGAAGTATATAGAGGGTAATTTTTTTGAAGTTGACGAATGGTTTATCGAGAGATTGCAAAAATATCCTCCCAAAGCGGGGATAGATGTAGCCCGACAATTGGAGATTAATTTTGATGATTTAGAAGAACTGTCGGGATGGACTCAAAGGGTTGGAGGGGTTTGCACTACCTTAGAGGAGCCTATTTATTTTGAAATAGAATATTTAAAACAACCTGACGAGCCACCATTATTTCTTGATATCTCAGCAATAGAAGTTGATGATTATCTTGATTATATATTAGAAAACAAAACACTTAAATTAAATAATGATGAAAAAAAAAGTAGTAGACCAATATGTAGCCGACAATCTCGCTGAAATAATCTTATCCTTTTTAGGAGTAGATATATATTCCAATTCTCGCAACCGGAACTGCGTTAATGGTAGAATGATATATTATAAAATATTGCACGAACAAAACTATGGTTGGTCAGCCATTGCTCAAAGTGTAGGTAAAACCCACGCTACTGCTATTCACGGAGTGAGGCAATTTAATAACTTAATATGTTATGATAAAGAGCTATTAGATGACTATAAAATAATAATGGAGGTATATAGTGAAATAGAACAAGAGAATCCTGTATCTTGGATGACACGAGCCGAGCTGCTTAATGAAGCGTATAATTTGGATAAACAAAATAAAAGTTTAAATTTGTCTCTTGACGAGTTGAATCATAGTCTAATTTCTTATCAAATTTCTTATCAAAAATATAGACCTCTTATTGAGTTGATTGACGAAAGGGGATTGTGTGATGAGGATTTAAAAATAGTTGCCACTAAACTAAAGCGTATATTAAATGGTCTTTAACCTTAAATATAGTGAGTAAGCAAATATCATCTATAGACTACCAAAGATTACGTTACATTAATATGTTAATGGATGGACTATATGCGAATCTCGCAGATATTTATGAATGCATTGTGGACCGGGAAATAGATGAAGCTCAAATAGAAATAACAAAAACCATAGAGGAACTTAAACGTCTACACGAATCAATGGAAGACGAGCTATGATAGAGCAAACGTGGGAGGATAATGAGGAGAGGGAATGCCGAACTTGCAGTATAGTAAAACCTATATTACAGTTTCCTACTGCGGGAGTTAAGCGTAACAAGCAATACCGAAGAAGAGTATGTAATGACTGTTATACCAAAAATAAAGCTCTACATAGAACTAAACAAAGAGCTTGGTTAAACGAATACAAGTCAACATTGTCTTGTAAGAAGTGTGGCTACTCTAAAAAGACACATTTGAATTTTACCACATCGGCATTGCAATTTCATCATCCTCGTGCAGATAAAGAGTTTGAAGTAAGTAATGGTGCTCACAGGGGAATGGCAAAAAAGAAGATACTTTCAGAAATTAACAAATGCGTAGTTCTTTGTTGTAGGTGCCACGCAGAAATACACTTTAATTCACACAATGAGATTTGAAACAAATAAAGATTTAGCGAGAGAAAGGAGAGCTATTGAAAAGTTTGTTAGCCGATTTAAAGGGAGTTTCAAAAAGCTTTCTCCCAATGATGTAGATTACAGGGTGTATGATTCCAAAGGAAAACTAATTGCTTATGTTGAGGTTAAAGGAAGGTTCCGCACTATTGCAGAGGCTTATCCTCTCCCTGTAGCAGCACGAAAGGTTGTAAAGTTGTGTGACAAAAGATTAAACCCTGTTCTTATTTGGTCTTGTGAGGATGGAATAATATATGGCAAACCCACGCATCTAAAGGGTATCCTAAAGTGGGGAGGAAGAAAACCACGAGAGGGAGCCGTTAACGATGAAGAGTTAATGATTTATTATGACAAGCAAGACGAGTTCAAATACCACAAATACTACGATAGTGTCTTTGAAGACACCAATCTATAGAATATAATTTTTCTTTTTCTATCACCTAATCCGCAAGTTTATCTAACATATCTTGGACTTCCTTCTTACTCGGCTTATCTTCGGTAGATTTAGATTTTTTCTTTTTGTTAGTAGGTCGGTAAGAGTAGGAGACCCCCAATAAATCATACATTGCATCTTCATCCATACCATCGGTAAATATTTCCGCAAGCCCTACGAGAGGGTCTGCTTGTACACCTACACCAATCTCTGTTAGAACTTGTGCTGCCTTTAATATTTTATCAGCATCATCATACTTAACTCCGTTGTGCCATTTTTTATAGATACTTCTTACAGGGTTAGTTGGTTGAACTACTGTCTTTCTATCCTCATCTACCCAATCTGCCCAAGCCTGTTCTGCCGTTTCGCCAAAAAAAGGTATCTGATAAATAAGGTTAAGACCAAACATTGCATCTCTCATACGAGCAAACGCTTCTGCTCTATCTTTAGGGTCATCACTTGTAATCTTAAATATATTAGCAGCACCGGTGAACAATACGTTGGCAACGGCGGCATTTAAGTAAAGTGAACGTATATCTTCAAGCTTAATTTTAGAAGGGTCTTTAGTTTTAATTGCCTCCTGAGTTTGCCTTCCAAGATTGGTTGTTGCCTGCATAACCTTGTTCATTTGTAAGAACAAGGTACTACCAAACATAGTAAATGCCCTTGTAAAAGCGTGAGGATTCATTTGTAAAGGAATTTTTTCAGTAGCTCTACGAGTTTGCTGAGTAGCATTGTAATCATTAAACTCTTGCAAAGCTTGAGCTTTACTCATTCCATTTTTAATATTACGTCTGTAGTTTACCATATACCCCATAACACCCATAATATCTCCAATGATAGTTGGGGAAGCAGCTATCCTTCTTCCTCTCCTTCCAAGCTTTGCCCACATAGCTTGGTTAGTTTCAAAATCCTTGAATGTAGGTTGCCCTGATTCTAATCCCATCAAGTCTCCTTTAACACCAAGCTCTATCCTTTTTCTAAAAATAGCCGACATATTCATAGCCTCAGAAAGCGGTCTACTTTCTAATCCAATATGTTTACCTGATACCTTCTCTGCTCCCAAAACTGCAATCTCAGCTAAAAGATTAGCAGCTAACATTGCGGTATCCATCATAAACATCACAATATCTACCCCTGCGGTTGCCTTACCTTTTCTATAACGATACTTTTCTAAAGCGTTAATAAATGAGGTAGCCTGCTTAGGTATCTGCATCAGCTTCAATGCTAAAGCAAAAGATGTATAACGACTCTGTAGCCAATTTAGCGCTTTCGTAAGTTTACTTGGGTGCTTAGTAAAAGCGTCAGGATTAATGGCATAGTTAATAGCATTTCTTACAACCGATGTTAATGACATTGACTCCATTAGACTTTTAGTGTAAGGGTTATCAAATATCCCTTGAATAATCTTTGTAGGCATAGCGTAAGCCTTATACCTTTCCATAGTTTTAATGTGAGTTTCTAATGTAGCAGCAAAGTCTACATCTAACTCCACCCCGCTTTTTATATTCGACCTTACCTTCAATGATGGTGCCGACTCTGCATTAAATATTTTACTAAAATCTCCGGTAGACAAAATGTTTTCAGTTTCCTCTGTCTGAAGCGTCTTTGTTGGGAAATAGTTTTCTATATATCCAAGATTCACATCATTAACCTGCCTATAAACATCGTTAACCTCATTGTAATATTCATTACTTAAGAAGTTGACTATCTTGTCGGAAACACTTACGAGTTGTGGACCAAGAAAAGCTTCTACCTCCTCCATAACCTGTGGTGTAAATCCTTGCTTTTCTAATTTGTCACGCTGCAAATCGTTTTTATAGAGAGAGTAGATACGCAACAGTTGGTCAACACTTCCATTCCATTCCTCAGCAGTCTTTCCTATCGTACCATCCTTATTGATTTTCCTAACCATCACCGGCATAGTTCCTGACGTATAAAGAAGCTCCCTGACTTGTTCCATCCCCCTATCTATACCTTCGATACTATTGACTATCTCATCTAACTTATTTTGAGTTCTGAAATACCCTTCCATATTAGCCTCATCAGCTCGGTTTAATCTGTTATAGATGTTCTCGGTAAAGAAATTACCTGAAATATCCATCTTGTTCATTAAGGTACCCATATGCTGAAGACTGTGTTTAAAACCTGCTATAAACTCAGAAAAGGTAGTCCACTTGTAATGTTTTATATATTCCATTATCCACTTAGAATACTTCTTATCGTGGTATAGCTTATGTATCTTGTCCCGTTCCATTATTAATTGGTTACGGTCTTTAGGTGTGCCATCCTTATCTAAAATAGCATCACCAAAATCTTTAGTCATCTGAGCCTCGCCCTCTCTGTTGATGGCTTTTATCTGCTCGGCTCTTGCTTTTCTACGACTCTTGTATCGTCTTATACCCTCAGCATTGACATCTTTTAAAGATGATAACAACAGTTGAGTATCTTCAAGACTCATATTTTCTAAGTCACTAAAGTTATCAAAGGCATAAGACAGGTTGAGTAACCTTTCCTCAGCTCTTGTTAGCTTTTCGTTTTGGTTCTCTTTTAGAATTGCTTCATTAATTAGAGATTCGTTCTCTGTTAATTCATCCAAGATTGCAAGCATTGCATCGGTATCCCCCTTTATTACATTCTGTAGCACCTTATTGGCTGATTGCATAAAAGCCTGTGTCTCTGCAGCTATCCCTTTACTTTTCTTTTTCTTAGATTCAGAAATCCTTACTTTAGATTTTTCTTGAACCAATTTTTTTATTTCCTTAACTACATCGTTCTTTATCCTCTTTCTAACAAGCTTTATTTCCTTCTCTATCTTTCTCATATCATTAAGGATACTTGCATCTGTAGCCTTTGCAATGATATTGTTCAGCCTATTGACTGTACCTGTAGTTATATTCTCTGTCTTAGGAAGAGCTTTGCGAATCATTTCACGCACCGCTAACTTAACGCTTTGTAAGTTATCAGAAGCCTCCTTACGGGTCTTTATCCTTTGTTTAATGGCATCTATCTCTCTTTGTACAGAAACATTAGCACGAGTATCTATCGTCTTATCTAAGGCTATAATAAGGGAGTCTTGAGTCTGCTTAGGTTGAGCCTCAAATATTGGTTCAGCCTTTAAAATTTCAATAGCCTTTAGTCTTATTTGAGATTTAGTTTTTGGGGGATTTGTGATTGTTGTAGCTACACCAACTCGTGGATACCTGTTAAGAATCTCTTGGTCGGTCAACGCAAACAATGTCGGGTTAGCCTCACGTAGTTGAGTGGCACGTTCAGCCTTTTGCTCTGCAGTCTCTCTTTGATACGTTGTAGTGCGTGTAGGTTTAGTATATGCCTTTAATTTTTTTCGTACATTATCAAACAACACCTTTCCTTCACTCATCCCGCCCTCTACATTACCAAACTCCGGTATAACGGCTACGTCATTAAATAATGTGTTATCAAGATTAACTACTAAGGCTTCGTTTATTTGAGCTTTCTTAAATCCTTCCTCCTTTAATACTATTCTAATTGCCGCATCACTATATCCTTGCTCTCTTGCGGAAGAAACAATAGTGGTTGCTGACATATCATTAATACTATTTCCTGTCATCAACTGCAGTCCGCTTTTAATCTCTTGTGCTTGAGCTTCGGCAAATACCTGCTCTCCTGACAGTAAATCCACTACCACACCTTGCAAAAACTCATCAAGCGTTAAATTTTGAACCTCTTCATCACTCATTTTTGATAGACCAACTAAAGATTTAACAAAATTGTATAGCTTGTTAAGCCAATTTTTAAAGTCAGCTTTTATAGAGGCATCAGCAAATGATTGTCCTTTATCTCCAATTGCGGTGGCAAGAGCTTCTTCTAAAATAAATTCTCTTATCTCTGCTTCTGTCGCACCATCTTCCTTCATACTCTTGATAACCCTCTTATACTCAGGACTATTTTCAATTTGTGAGATGTAGGTATCGTCAGTTTCTATAAGCTCTATCCCTTTCTGATATAACTTGGGGTTAAATTCTTTAGCAACGGAGTTCCATATGTGACCAAATTCGTGAATAGGTGTGTTAGTATTTGCAGCTTTAGGATTTAGGTAAAGCTTACCCTTGTATACGGCTCCATACACCTTATTTTCATCACGTTGTGCTTTTGTCGTAACCGCCACCACATCAGGTTGAATTAATAAATTATCAAACTGTTTTTGGTTTGTTATCACTTCTATATTAGGGAATGATTTACTAAGTAGATTTACAAAATTATCATAAGACCTTGCTGTTATAGGAGAAACCGTCTGCGCTTGTGAGGCACTAACAGAGGCTTTATACATTGTATCGGACATAGCCTCAGCCGCAGTAAATGGTCGTGTGGATGCAGGAGTAATAACCTTGCCTGTTTTTTTATCTCTCTTTTCACCTACTTTCTTTTTTATTACCTTTCCAAACTTAGCTTCAATCGTATCCTTAAAGCCTTTTATCACATTCCAAAACGGAGTAGTCTCTTGTAATAAAGCGACAGGCTTACCCCTTAGATAAAAATCATAGCTTGGGTGACTTGGTATGCCTTCTTGTTTTTGTTGTTCAGGACTAACTATAGCATCATCAATTGTCTTTTCAGTTACCTTGTTACCTTCACTATCCTGAATCTCTAAGACCATAGTCATTGTACCCGCAGGTAAGTCTTTTACAAAGTCTTCTGTTAAAGGTTCTCTAAGGCTTTCTATAGAGATGCCCTTAGATTCTAAGGTCTTCCCTACATCGGTTTTGGAAGCCTTACCCTCCACCGGTATTATATTCTTAAATACCTTAGCTTTTGTTCTAAGATTTAAAACGTCTATATTTTCCAACAATTCCGTTACGTTTGTGGATTTAGCAACTATATCGGCAACTTTTTGGGTATCATCAAAATCTTTTTCACGGAAGACCTTCCCATCTAATTGAGCTACTATTTGGTCGAATATAAGTTTCTGAGTATCGGTATCTAACTTAGACAATTCATTTAAGAACTGTGTCCTTATAGCTACATTGGAACTGATAGCATCAGGGTTCATATTATATACCACCGTATAGTCAGATTTGACTGCTCCCTTTGCAATCTTGCGTACTGCATTTTCATCAACATTTGCCCACGCAATATTATGCTTACGCATTCCTTCTTGCAACGAAAAGAATGGACCACCCATAAACTCTTCATTAGTTACAAGTTGGTCTGCCATTATAAGATTAATCTTTTTCCCAATCAGTTCACTTAGACCCATACGCTTCAGGTCTTTAGCAAGAGATGTGTTCTCATCTATAACGATAGGAATTGTTTCCACATTAACCTCTTCTACGGTGTATGAGTTTTCTGCCATACTCTCCTGCTGAAGCTCCATCAATCTCGTTGCCTCTTCAGTCAGCTTCTCTTGTCTCTGCTCGTTAGTTATACCTGCAGCTAATTGGAATTTTGGATTTTCTTTTTTAATAAAAGCTTCTAAGTCTTTTACCTCTTGTTCTAAATTTTGTTTTCCTTCTACTTGCGTTTTAATCTCTTCACTTGGAGTTATAATAGCGTCAATCTCCACCTGCATTCCATCCCCAAACATTTCTGCATATCCCGGAGCATTGGCAATAATGTTTTGAGCATCTTTTTTTGTTGACACAATTGGACCAACTTGGTTTGTAACTTTATTAACAACTACCCATTTACCATTTTCTGCTGCAGGACCAAATGTGCTACCATCTCTGTTGTCAATTATCTCAAAGTCTTTAGACCAAATCTTTTTATCGGTCTTATTCATTGTATAAGTAACCATCTCATCTTCAATCTTCTCAGTAGGAGCTACCTCTATGTTAGCCGACAAAACCTTTACTGCATCTTCTTTAGACTCTACATTTGACTCTATGATTTCTTCTCCTTGTCTTACCGAAAACCTACCATCAGGCTGAGTGATAATCTGACCTTTAACCTCGTTAGTTGTCTCGCCTATTACATCCTCAACTATCGCACCCTCTTCTACTTGTATCTCTGTGGTAGTAGGTTTAGTTGAAATAGTTAACGCTTCTGAGACTTCAGTTGTCGTAGTGGTCGGAGATTCTTGGGTTTCTTCCGAAACCTCCCGTACAGTCTCTTCCACCGCTTGTATATCTCCGGTTTGTTTATCTTGAGAAACTGTTCCTGCTTTTCGCTTTGAAATGGCATCTTTTTTATTTATTAATAGTTTTTGTACTTCAGGGTCATATAATACCGCCGTAGACCTATGGAGTATTTGGTTTAAATTTTTAGCTTTGTTAATGTTTTTAATAAATTGGTCACGAGTCACCTGTTTTCCTCGCCACATATATTTACCGGTTTTACCTCTTTCAGTCTTACCTAAAATTAAGTCCAAGTTTACTTGATTTGCTACACCTTCATTTAGTAGCTTTCTATATTCTTTAGTGGTAAGCTCACCCTCATCCAACATCTTCTTATATTGAGTCCGTTGTTTTACACTTAATCCTTGCACATTTCCTGTTTCTGCTATCTGTGCTATCTCAGCATTTATCTCTTTTATCTTTTCTTTAAATACAAGTTTTGTATTTTGTGTTTGGCTTAATTTATTACGAGCTTCAATAAGCCTACCTAATCTTGTCTTAACATCTTTTTGTGTAGTGACTTTGGTTCCTCTTACGGCTAAAGAACTAATCGGTCCCCCTGTCACAGATACAAGTTCATTAACCTCTCTCCTTATACCAATATTTTCTCTAATCTTTTGTGCTTGGTCTGCATCTATCTTTCCAAGCTTGAGCATATTGTCGGTCCACGTATTTATCCGGGTATCACCTGTAGACTCATTCATTATAAAGCTCATATCGTTGGCAAGCTTATCTGCAAGCCCTACATTGCTTCTATTCCTTTGGTCGATATAAACATTAATTGCCGCATTAGATATGTTATTACCTCCTGCACCGCCTGCCTCAGCTCCAATGTCTTTCCAATCAAGCTCATCTCCTACACTTGCTTGTGCCAATCCTTCACCCAATGCTTCCATAGCCGGGTCAAAGACTGCACGTTCTGCTGCAAATAGACCTAATGCTTGAGAACGAGTAGCAAAAGTTCCGGCTTTAAAAACCCTACCGGCAAGACCTGCTGACATAAAATCTACTGCTCCAATTACAAGACCTCTCTTAACACCCCTATCATTGGCTTCCTCCCATACAGACGGCTCCATCAACCCTTCAGCAACCTCGTCAGGATTAAGTGTATTAAAATTGTGATTTTCTAAAGCCTCAATAACGGCATTAGAATATTCCATTGCAAAACTTGTTGCTCCAAATCCGGTCCTTATACCCCAAACCATTCCGGTCCCCGCACCACTTATTGCACCGGGAATTGCACCCACTCCACCGGCAGGTGCTCCGGTTGCTGCTCCAATACTTCCTCCAAGAGTGGCACCTTGTGCTGCGGCAGTAGGTATAAGCCACATCCCATAGGGCAACATTTGACTTATAGAGTTAGCCGCTAAACCAACCATCCATTCTGCAGGGTCCCTTAAGAAGTTATTCCATCCCTCTTTCCCACTCACCTGCCCAAAGTATCGTGCATTTACCCGTGATGTTTTACCGGATTGCTCCGATAGATGTTGAGCAATTTTTTCGGAGGCTAATTTTCTATCTTCAGGGTCTTCAATGTCTACAATGCCTGCAGCCATTAAGACTATTTGCTCCATAGCATTACCACGAGCTAACCCATCATTCCAAGCCGTTGCTATGCTTTCCCAATCATCTACATAGGCATCTTGAATGTTTTTATTTTCTTTCTTAGAAAAATAAGTCTGAGCAATATCAAACTTAAGTGCTGCTAAATTTTCAGTAGCAGCCACAGTATTTAATTGGCTAATGTATATATCTTTTAGTTTAGTTTCATATCCGTCTTTAGGAATGTAATTAACAATATCCTTTGCTCTTATACCAAGATTATTTATAACATCAGCATCTATCTTCATATAATCAATCTGTGCTTGTCTATTTATCTCAGCCGCTTTACCTGCAGCTTGTCGTTGTTTTTTCGCTAAATATCCATCAAAGTCTTCTCTTGCCCTTGCTATTTCTTGGTCATCTATATAGATTTCAAATAACCTATCTTCTGTTTCCTCTATCTCTTTTATTCTTTCTCCGGCATCAGACCGTAACACACCATTGACATAGAATTTACCATAAAGTTCTTTCTCTTCTTCTGTTAGATTGGATTCTAATCTGTCTCGGGGGTCACCCTCTAATACTTCTTCAAGGAATAATCTTTCATCCCGTGCCTGTTCGTACATTTCAAACCCTTCTCGTGCTACATTATAATCAAGACCTCTCTCTGAGTAAAAGCGTTCTGCCTCCAAATCTACGGTGCTTACATCTTTCCACCCTCCCTCTGCAAAATCCTGTGCCTTTTCTTGAGAATCAAAAGAAAACACTTCGCCTCTTTTCTTGGCTTCCGTAATCGCATCTTCAAAAGACAATACCTCCCAATCTATAGGTTTAGAAGTTACATTATCAGGGTCTTTTGGGAATAGGGTTGGTGCTACATAATGTTTACCATCTTCCTCATAAGACATAAATTTTACAGTAGATTGTGAGCCATCAGGATTTACTAACGCTACAGGTCTTATAGTCTTAGCTCTTAAGGCATTATCTAATATAGTTTCTTCCGCCTCATCTAACTCTCTACCTACAGGAACTGCATTATCTCTTACAAAGTTTTTCAGTTTCTCGGCATATCTCTCATCTAAATATGCGGTAAAGTTATCAAGCTCAATAACCTCTTTTGCATTGGTATAGATATTTCTTATTACTGCCCTATCGAACCCTAAAAAACCATAATCCTCCACTACAAAACCGTATTTTCCTAAAGTAGAGTTGAGGACAGAAACAACATCCTGAGATTGTCCTGACATTAAATCGGAGTTTATAATATCTAAGGACTTATTAAAGTCTTCATCTCCTGCAAGTCCTGCACGTTCAGTATTCTCCTTAATCGTTTCTTCTGCTTGTCTCTTAGCTTCTTGTTCAATTAATAACGCTTGTGCCGCCTTTGTTTCTTCAGCTTCCTCAAGTTCTGTGGCAAGTTTATTTTCGGCTGCTATCTTTTCTTGGGTTTCTTTTTGTTGTTGCACATAAAGCTGACCCGCTTTACTTTCTTTCCACTTATTTCTGTATTCCGTTACTTCATCAAGTGCAGCTTGAGTGCTGAGTGGACTCTCCGATGCAAGACTCGTATAGTCAGGATTAAATCCTATGGCTTCATAAAAATCTTTTTCTGAAATAGGAGTATCGGAATTAAGGATATCACTCTCCCTATCTTCTCTTGATACCGACCCAATATCTTCCGATATTGAATCCCCAACTTGCTGCTCTTGTGGAGTCTGAATTGGATTTTTTTTTTCAAACTGAACAGACACCTCCTCCCATTGATTGCCAAACCGTTCTTGAAGTTCGTTCTCTGTAAACTCTTTTCCGTTAGGAGCAATATATGTAGATTCAGATATTTCTTCAGTAGATACTTCTTGGATTGGCTCTGTGGATTCTACAAACTGACCTGAAGCCACAAGCGTGCCAAAGTCTTCTCCAAATCGTTGACGTAAATATGATTCTGTTAGAACTTTACCGTTTGGGGTTTTGTAGTGTTTTTCTTCTCCCATATACTATACATTGGTGTCTTTGAAGACACTATTTTATTTACATTTCACAGAGGCACCTGTCTCCGGGTCTATTCTCCAACCATCCACGCAGTCACCTTCCTCTCCTGTTTTCGCTTCAGCTATCACATCGGCTACCATCAATCTCGCTATCTCTTCCTTACTTAAACTCCTTTCAATATAAGCTATTAAGTCTTTCACTTGAGTGTCAGCATCTTCACCTTCCTCATTAGTCTTTATTTTTATTTGAGATTTATTCTCACCCTCACCCTTGCTAACTACAACCTCGTTGACGAAATCCGTAGGAGCAACTACTTCAAACCCTAATTTTTTCAATGCAGGTCCGTAAGCATTTATCCAATCATCTTCATTCATATCATCCGCTTTAAAATTTAAAGAGGAAAGATGAGCTTCAAGATTGGCTTGAGCACTTGGCTTAGTAGGTTTGGTGTATTTCGCACTCCCTGTGTCGACAGATAATTCTTTCCCTACAATATAACCACTATTGTTCAACACATCATTTACATCGTCTATTTCTGTGAACTCTGTAATGGCACCTGTAATCCATTCATCTTGAGGAATAGTTTGAAGTCCTCCTTGTGAATCAATAGCCCTAAAAGGAAACTCTCTTTTAGTTCCATCTTCATAAGTAATGGTTACGTTATTTTGATTTCTATCTAATGTTAACGCTTTATTTTTTGGATTGGTTTGATTAATCAATCCTAATAAGAAGTTAGAAGCACTACTAATCTCTCCTTCATCACCATACCATAGCTGCCCTAAATTGTTAGCTACCTCTATCTGTGACTTGTCCGCTTTTCCTTCTTTAATTATGGCTGAAGGTGGGAATTGAGTAGCACCTGCTTGTTTTATTTGTTTCTTAACATCAATATTGGCACGTATAGCAAGTTTTAATTGTTGTTCAACAATTTTCTCTTGGTCCTCAGTAAATACCGGTTTACCGTTGGCATCGACAGAACGGTCTAAATAAATCAGTTGACCTTTATTTATACTCTTATCATCATACTCAGCTTTATCATAAGTGAAAGTAAGTTTCATTTTCTCGGTACCTCCTTTTCCATCAGGAACCTCAATCCAACCTTTCCTGTCCGTTAAAACTGAAGCCACATTATTAGGGTTTATCATCATAGCACCTACTTGATATTCCTCCCATTCTTTATATCCTGCTGCCCAAGTTTCTCCTTCTAATCCAAAGTTGTGTTTTTTAGCATCTATATCCGTAATGATTTGATTTATATTTCCTGCAGATGCATATTTAAAAGTAGACACTTCTAAAGCACCTAATTGGTTGGTAGCATTTTCTGCGGCAGACTCAATATTAAAGCGGTTGTATTTCATCTTTAACCGCTTGTTTAATTCATTTACAGTAACATAATTATTTTGGTTTGGGTCTAACTCCATCATCCCTGTCTCTTCATTCATTTTCAGTTTACCCACACTCACTACTCCATTGGTAGGGTTAATGTATGCACGAGAATCTCGTAAGTTAGCAAGTCCTTCGGCTTGTTCCATTTGCCAAACCTCAAGGAAAGCCGATTCCTCTCCCTCCCAACGTGCCATTTTATCTGCATACTCCGCTTGATATTCCTTTTGTAAATCAAATAGTAAAGATGCACCGCTTTGAATATTTTGTCGACCTATTGTATAATCCTTTAAGTTCATTTGACCCGTTTTTAAAAAGTGGTCTTGCATTCTACGTTCTTCTTGAGCAGCCTCAGCAAACTCTAAAATAAAAGTATTTCCCGCATCATAAGTTCCTGTAGGTGCATTAGATAAAGTTTCACCAAACTGTCGTGAGGCAGCATCTATCTCTTGTCTTTTACTTTCTCTAAGTTTCCTTTCTTCGAGCAACATATCGGACATTTCCTTTCCAACCTCTGCCCAATTTATTCGTGTATCTACTTGCCGTTCAGCGTACTTATAGTAAGTCATATCGTGTTAATTAATAATCGTGATTATCCTTTATTGGCAAGTTTTCTTGCTCTAAGTATCATTTCCTTCTCCTCTTCGGTTATACCACTTGTACCTCCACCAAATTGCCAAGCCATAGGGTCTTGTACAGGTTTTTGATAAAGGTTCGACCAAGCTTCACTACCAAAGATAGATTTACTTTGTTGGGCATCTAAACCTCCGGTCCAATCTTTCCATTGCTTGTTAGTCATATCCTCAAAATTTACATCCTGTAGATTTGCATCCTCCAAAGTTATTTTATTTTTACCTCTTCCCACATCTCCGGTATATGTTACATCTCCGGTGTAATCAGCAGAATACTTTTGCATTGCAGCTTTTTCCCCCTTTGTATCTGCTCCATACAATCCCACTCCTAAACTAATTCCTTGTTGAAGGGTGTCTGTGGCACCCTGTATACCTTCTTGTTGTGCCGCAACTGACCGTGCTTCCGCATCTCGTGCTGCCGCTTGTGCTCCTGCAACTTCCTGCAAATCTAACTGAACTCCAATATCTCTTAAACGAGAATCTTCTTGTGCAGATAACTGTTCTAATTTCTGCAACTCAGCACCCATTTGAACACGAGTTTGTTGTGCTCCGGCAGCCGTTGCTAATTGAACTCTTCCGGCAGTAGCTGACGCACCTCGTGTATCTCCCTCTATACCTAATTGTGTTGCTGCTTGAGCTTGGGCTAAAATAGTATCTTGTTGCATTTCATAGGCTTCCTTATTGATGGATAATGCATCCATATAGTTTACCCTCAGTTTTTTTCGTGCTTCCACCATTGCATTTGCTGCAGCCTCATTTGCCATATTCATTTTATCTCTTTCTTTTGCAGCTTGAGCAAAAGAGAGTCCGGTAGTAGTTGCACTAAGTGCTAACCCCCCTAAAGCGAGTCCTGTTGCTATTCCCATATTATAATTTTTTTATTAATTCACTCGTATATGAATCACCGTGAATATAACCAAGTTTTTCATATACGTCAATTAATCCTTTATGTTTTATTAAAGCATAAACATATTTATGCCCGGTTTCTTTTGCCAAATTTGTTAAACTATTCACTAAAATATCAAGGGCAATTGCTCTTTCGGGTTTTTTTCGGTAGTTTTTATTGGATATAATCCAATCTACCCACGCAACTGCAGAGTTAGTGGTATAAATAAATCCGGCACACACAGGAATACCATCATCCACCACCATTAAACCTCCGGTGCCATTATCAGGGAGAAAATCTTTTTCTATAGGCACCCATTTCCAATCTTTCCACCATTCTACTAAAATAGTTTCGTAATCTTGGTCTATTAGTGGTCTTATTGTTAATCCCATTTGTCTTACAAAGATACTAATTTTAAGGGAATGATTTCATTACTTCTGATTCTATTGCAAACAACTCTGTAGGGTCTACCGAATTGGCAGGACTCAATACAAGGTGGACTTCACAATAGTGACCTAAAATGCCGTGAGATTCGGCTATTGGGTTTTTAATATACAAGAAATAAGCATCTTGAATAGGAATAGGATTTGTAGCTCCTACTGCCGTACCGTCAACAATAATTTGATTAGTACCGTTTACTTTATCTACAATAATGTCAGTCACCGTACCGGCATATACAGGGGTGTCATAAGGAGGAACTGCATAATATAAATCATCACCGACACTAATGATACTTCCAATTTGCACATTAACATCAAAGTCTATAACGTATGCCGCAGCCGGTCCCGATACTGCATCACTTCTACCTATACCATTTAATGACCTTAATTCCCATTGACTCTCATCAGTAGAAGCTCCCACCGGTCCGTCACTCCTTACAAATGCAAACCACGCTGCTTCCTTTTTCTCAAACCACGCATCATCTATAAACCCGGTGTCTTGAATATCACTAACTAAAGTAGCTTCCCACGCTTGGTCGCTTTCTAAATTTAAAGTCTTAAATATTTTATTCTCTAATGGCTGCTGATTAAATACCGTAGTTATAGTAGAAGACTCAATTTCACCATAAAAAGTATTATGATTATTATTGGTGTTGTGTCTATATAGATTTCCCCCCTTAAATGTATAGAAATATTGATTCATTCCTATCATCCAATCGGGATAATAAGAATAAAAAGAAGGAAAACCCTGAGAACTTTCTGCGTATGTTAATGTATAGTTTGCCATTTACTTCTTTTTAATAGTGTCTTTGAAGACACAAGTTATTATTACGGACAAGCACTTATACTTGTTATCACCCCATTTGCGTCTACTACTATTTGTTTCTGTCCTGATGGGGGATTTATGGTGTAATTTCCTGCAGGAACTCTTACGCTTCCATATTCATCTTGAACGTAAAACTCGTGTATTGCCGGTTCTCCTGCCACTCCTCCACGATTAGGGACATTATAATATTCATTGGGATATACTTCAGTACAATCTCCACCTATGGTACTCGTAGGACAAGCGGTAAGCAATAATGGACAGTTTATCTCTACATTCCATTGACTTACGGCACACGGACCAAATATCTCTAACAACATCGTTTCGGGTGCCACCGTAGTTTTAGGGATATATAAGGTAGAATAACCGGGTGCAGGAGTAGTAAGATTTACATCTGCTAAGTCTCCCGTTACCGTACCTGCCGTTCCGGTCAAATCAAAGGAAGCTCCATTCCACTCAAATTCATCTTGCCCTGCATAACCTCCCCCTGCTAATGTGGCACCTATTCCACAATCAGAAGCCGTCAAACCGATATAGGTATAGTTGGTTGGGGAAGAGGCAGCAAGATATCCCTCTGTTATACTTGTTAATTCATTATAAGTATTTCCACTCCATAATACTCTTATACCTTCAGGTACACTTTGAGGGTCAAAATAAATAATAGTACATCCTAAATCGGCGGCAGTATTAAAGGATACTGAATAGATTCCGCTACTTCCTGCCGAAAGAGTAATGCCGGTTCCGCAAGGATAAAAGCATTCAGGACAGGTTTGAGGTATCCCCAATACACCACCCACTTGCTCTCTCACTACCGTTCCATCAGAATACCATCCATCAGGAGCAGGAGTGACTAATGCGGCAGTTGTAAAGACTGCCGTTGCTCCCGCTAAGGTGGGGGAATCTAAAAAGTAACTTCCAAATGTTGCCATATTATATTTTTTTACATTTTATCACTCACATCCACAATTTAGCTTACTTACTTCAAATCCTGCAGGGAAGGTAGCCAAACCAATTTCTTCTGCACAAATTGATAACGTGCCTCCCGGTGCTATAATTCCCGTATTAACCCAAACTCCCGCACAATTTTTATAATCTACTGCACCCCCTATTAAGGTAGGGTTATCCACTTGATAAGTACCACACACATCTTGACAAGAAGTAACTCCTATAGGGACTCCGCTAATAGTATCCGTTACCGGTAGTGCCACTCTATAAAGTGCTTTATAAACGCAACTTGGATGACCTGTAAGATTCCATAGACTATTCGCCGTTACGGGGTATGCTCCCGCATCTACAACTTCATAATTAGGACTTGGAGTAGGATAGGCTTCCGTACACTCTTCCATTAACCAAAATTCCTCACAATCGCATTCTTCAAAAGTTATCTCTATAAATTCAGTATCCCAAAGAGTAATGTCTGTTGCACAAATATCAAGAGTACCTCCTGATGGTACTTCTACGGTAACCGGACCTGCACCATCACACGGAACATATGTGACATCGTGAGTAGAGTCATCGGTATTAGTAAGGGTGTATTTATTACATACATCACTACATTCACCCTCCTCAAGTATATTAATCACCGCATCTTCTACCTCTTCCGAAGTTCCTATTACTTCAAATTTACATCCTGTATACAATGGATTGGTAATGCTAACCAAATCTCCTACAATAGCTCCTACAGTATTAACAACCGTAAAGGTTACGGCAGGAGTAAGGATTCCGGCAGCCTGACATCTTTGAATTTCAAGTTTTTCTGTTGTACACTCACAACACGCTGCATACATATCGGATGCATCATAACATAAGGCTACCCCTGTTGGTCTTCGGTAATTATATATTAAATATAAATATTGGTCATTACTTACCGGCATTGTAAATTGAGCTTCATAGGAATTAGGTCCACCTGTAATCGGTACTGCATCCGTAGAAGCAAAGAGTAATGCTGCCATATCTACAGGGTTATTGAGATATAACGTATTACTTCTTAAATATCTTAATTCATCTATTGCAGGGTCAAACTCATAATCATCAATTGGTAAAATTCGGTTGCTAATAATAGTTATAGTAGCTCCGTCATTAGGAATAAATCCTGCTCCTTGTGGTCCGGAAATTGGTGAATATTGGGAAATTAATGGGTTAGTAACTCCGGAAACTAATTCCACTTGCTCGGAATGTAGTGGAGAAACGAACATTCCATCTACCCATCTAAATTCATTGTGAATAAACTCTCCTGCATCATTATCAAGTGAATAACACACTTGGATAATAGTTATTTCTTGTGCATCAGGACAATTTACAGTAATCTCTAAAGTAGTTTCACCGCTATCTACTTCTACCTCTATATCTACCGTATCTACCGCTACATTATCTTTATCTACTACCAATGGTGACCCGGCATCATTGTTTACAAATCCTGTTGTTGTAGTTACTGCATTATAAGTAGCATCTATTTTTACATTAGAAGTGGTTGAAATAATATTGTAATCTATATTTACATCTCCTACAAGATTCCCTACATTGACGCAGAACGTAAAGTTATTGTCAGCTTCAGTAACAGTAACCGTTCTACTAATACCACATTCAATACATTCGGGAATATTAGGCAAAAGCTCATTATTGGAACTTAAAACAAATTCATTCATATAAGGGTCATAGCCACCAAGTTTCTGAGTATTAAACGCTTGAAGAAATAAATCTCTAAACCACGACCTCATACCCGCTTCGGAAATAACCTGCAACTGTTCGTTCTGAGCCGAACTTCCTCTGAGCTGAATAACGGCTCCTCTTTTTGCGTCAGTAAAGAACTTATTTGGACCCCACTTAGCATAGCTTTCCGGGTTTTGGCTTACACCAAAATCTTCTATTCGAGCTATTTGAGTTCCTAATACCTCCGGTACAGAAGCTATAGTTCCTCCACCTACTGAATCGGATAATAAATTTTTTCCCTGTAATACATAAGATATCTTATCTTCTTGAAGAGTTAGAACATCAGTTTCTCTTCCATCCACTAAATAAATAGGTCCATATCTTTCTTCAAGTGGTTTAAAGTTTAATAACCCAAGATTAAACTCATTAAGTTTATTTACATTGGATTCATCATTATATACACCACTATAAGTTAAATCAGAATACCTACGCATAGCCATATAGCTTTCGTTATTGGTAGTAAATACCCTGTTTCCTAAAGTTAAAACTTTCCCGGTAATAGAATCTTGAATCTGATAGCTTTCTACACCATTACCAAAAGCATAACAATTAAAAAATTCTGTTTTGATAATGGCAGGTTGAACTGCAGTTTGGTTCTGTATGTTCCCTTGATGATACCCTGTTGCTTGGTCTATGGGATAAGATTTGGAACTTTCAAACCACACATCGGGTAAAGCATCTTGGGGTTCGGTTTCAAATACAACCAAAGAGTTCCCTCTAATTAGCTCCATATTTACTTTTAATACCGCTTTCTTTTTATTGCCACTATATCCCTTCATTCCCACTACTACCAACCACATTGCACCTGAAATAGTGTCATCTTCAAAAAATTGAACGTATAAATTTAAGTCACAAGGAAAATCAGTCTGCATAGGAACGGGGAATCCTGTTCCGGTTGATGTTAACAAAGCCGGTATATACGTACAAGTAGGAGGTGATGCTCCACAATCTGCTTCAGAAATTACTTCCGAACCACTTAATATACTTGCTACATTATCTCCATCCCACCACGCTTTTGCATTGGGGTAATCTTGAGTAGCAATTAAGGTAGTGTCAAGCAAATACTTTCTACGTTCTACTCCGGATGTGGCACACGCTTTTCCTTTACGCAGGTTGTCTATACGAATATTTATCCTTGAACCTGCCGGAATGGTTACCGGAACATAAGCGAAATTACCGGGTCCCGATGGAAGTGAAGAATCAAAATCAGGATTAGGTAAATAAGCAGGATAAGAAATATGACTACAATTCCCGCTTGTATCTTCAGTAGTTTTCTCTCCATATGAAACCACCGCATTAGCATCTGTTTCAGTAGAAAAATTGTTAGCTCTCATTTTGGCATATACTCCTGCGGGGATAGGAATCTCATTTCCTACACTATCTTGAGGAGGAGGGTCTAAAAAGTCTTGCTCTTGGGCTACCTTTTCTAATACCGAAGTTTGGACACATCTGCTTAATGCGCCATTTGTATCTAATTTTACTCTTAACAAATCTCCCTCTTCTACCTTACGTGCATTTTGTCCTTCAAGTAAAAAGTAATCAGAACCTGATATAGGGTCCCGGAAAAAGAACTGAGTATATACATTCCAATAATTTTCCTTATCCTGTTTGCACACAAACTTATAACGAGTTGCCCACTCAGGAGCTATTTGAGTTGTAGGGATATTCACCCTTATCCTATTGGCAAAGACTGAGTTTTCACAAGGCACTTCAATAGAATTATTTGGACTTACTAAAGCCGTTGTAGCTCTATTAAAATCATCCATATACACTATTCCTATTTGATAACCTCGTTTACTATGTAAACTTTTTGGGTTTCCAATCTCGGAAAAAGATGCTTCCGAAGCGGTAATTTCATAGTATTCAAAGACTTCTTGAGTGATAGCCACTCCGGTTGGGTCATCCACATATCGTACTATAGGAAGAATAAACCCTATGTCCGGTGAAGCCGGAGAGGTAACTATTTCTACCGGTTGGTCCGCCGCACTTATACCGCTTTCATACTTAGTTAACCCACTCAATGTGTTTAATACCGAGCAATTAAAGTTGTCTGTAAATGTAGTTCCTAACGCACAATCAGCAACCGTCTGAATATTAAGTGCCGTTCCTATCTTTTCCACAAAGTCCGTACTGATAGCTAAATCATATGCACTTGGGAATGACTGCGGAAGGAGGTAAGAAAATTGCAGAGTAGTTAAAGGTGTAGTATCAGCCGGGAAAGGTAAATCCCCTGTAAAAAACGAATGCTGAAAAGTAATTTGAAACTCTAATAAAGCTCCCTGTGTTAAATTTAAGCCTCCAACACCTTGTATAGTTACTTCCGAATTGGTTCCGCTTTGCGGTCCATCCCACGTATAAGCCGGATTGGAGGTAGCAGTTGACAAGTCAGTTAAACCTACATCTTCAGAATCTAACGAAATGGTATATTCAAGTTTAGTAGGGAACCCACTTAAAGTAGTTAAATCATATTGCTCTAAATAATTTCCATAAATTATTCTATTCCCCATTAAAGTTTGAGCTTTTGCAAGTCGGGGGACATTGTCATAAAGTCTCAAAATTTCTGATATAGGCAATACGGTAAATATCTGACTACTACTAAAAGAATAACTGTAGTCGGTATTATCTACAAGTCCTAATAAATCTTTATCAAGTTTTTCAATAATACGGATACTTCCATTTTGCATATCCTTCCATAACAAATCAATCCCGGTCACAAGAGGTCCACCGGAATTATACTCAATAACTGCTAAATTCGTATTATTAAGCATTCCTTCATTTAAACCTGTAGCATAAGAATAATTAAAAGGCTGCGGAATAAAGGAGGGTTCTGTAAACTGAGAAGTGGCTGAATAATCGTCATCCTTATATTTCCATCTATATCCAAAACATACAAATCTATCCTCCAAGAAAGTGTCATCTGCGACAGTTGAGCTTTGGGTAAGAGTAGGAGAGTCTGCAGGGGGTTTTTTTATTACAAGTAATTCCTCTTCGGTCACACCATCTATTAAAACTACAGGATTCGCATAGTTGCGATTAACATTTATAAATCGTGGAGGGTTATAATCGTCAGTCCAAAATAATAAATCTTCGATAAGATTAACTCCCGTAATTAAATAAGAAGGATTAAAATTTAAAGTAGTATCGGTTCCTCCACCATCATCAATGCTGATAATATGATAAGTAAGAACATTGGTGAGAGTATTTAAGGAAACTACTAAATCAAGTTTACCTGTTGCTCCTAATGCAAAGTCAGGGTCGTGAACAAACCAATATAAGGTTTCTGTAGCACCATCCTCAAAGGCTCCAATACACCGTGCATTAGTCGATAATGCCTGTCCATCATATTGTAAGGTGGTGAGCTGAGTATTTCCTTTAGCATTTTCTACTGACCCTACTTCGGATTGTTCAGTAGAACCTAAACGCACATTCATTGCGTCTACATATTCACCATTGGGAAGTAACCTTTCATCAAGGCTTTTATTCATCCTCCCTAAAACAAAATTTCTCTGTACATTAGCCATATTACTACTTTAACCATTTATCCTGTCCTCTCAAATTCATCAAGAGTCTTCCCGGATGTATGTTGCTTATTCTAATTTTAGCATTTCGCAATAGGGCAGTTTTTCGTTTCCTTGCTCTTGTTACAATGTATTCTTGTACTCCCAATTTAGAATTAAGAAGAGAATATTCAATAAAGGCATAAACATACTCTTCAAAAAGTTTGTTTACAGAAATTTCGGTGATATCTCCATTCTCCATTCCATCCGACACATATTCAAGAACACATAACTCTCCTGCCATTCCGGAACTAAAGTTTATTACTCCTGCTTTTTTATTTATACTAAAGGTGGGATTAGCATTAGCAGTTTCGGTGTTTAATCCAAACCGGTCTCCTATCTCCCATCCAAAATACCAATAGCCATCATATTCCCATCCTTCGTATCCATAAAATATAGAGTTCTGATTAAGATAGATAGATTTCTTTCCTCCTGTTATTCGTGCTAAATCAAGGTTAGAATACTCCGGGCTTAAAGCATTTCCATCTTGGTCAAATAAAATCCTACAGTTATTATCTTGCAGATAGGCATTAGACCAATTGGTTTGAATATTTTCTGTCAATGGATATAAAAGCCCATTTTTAAATACGGATATTCTTACCCAATTCACATAGTCGGAAGGTAAAACATATCTCAAGGTATTACAAACTGATAATTCTAAAATTTTAATTTCTTTAAATGCGTCATAATTTAATTCCTGAATAGCACGTTTTGCGTGAAATAATATCTTATACCTTTCTTCATTGTTTATTAAACTATGATTACCTGCGTACATCAACATAAAATTGTTAACTATATCATATAAAGAAACATATTGATAGGAACCCCAATTAGCATCTTCCGGAGCATTCCCATTATTTTCGTAATATTCGTATTGTGAGATATAAGGCATAATTTATTTTATTTTTCGTCTTGTTCTTCTTTTACTTCAAGCTGACCCCCAAATTGTACTGCTGCTACCTCTCTAATAGACATACCGGCATATTGCAATATCTTTAATACCAATGTGGGTTCATCTGAAATAGCCAATTCAAAATCCTGATAATCAGGTTGAGATTGGTCAAACGATGGCTCTCCTCCTATTAAATTAACATAAGTCCATTTAGGGTCGTTAGGATATCTAATGTATTGACATTGAACTGCTCCTATAGTATTAATGCTACCCGGAAATAAGGACAAGGTTGGCTCTTCTTGGGTATATGCGGGAAATAAGGTAGAAGGTGCAGTTAACATAGAGTTGTTAAGCATCGTAATTTTACTATGCGTAACCTTCTCTGCTTCATTAACTATGGCATCATCATATACCACATAATCTTCAGGTGTAGCTCCAAATATGTCGGCATCAATACCTAATTGAGTTAGGGCAACAGATGTGACAATAGCCGTTTGGTTTGTTGTGGTATTTCCTACAATATCTCCTACCTGAACTCCTGCGGCAATAAAATCGGTAGTATTATCTACCAAAGTAGAAGCTAATACTGCAGTATTAGTGCCGCTTGTTAATAACCGAGTATATGCAAGAACTTTATTTAATAAATAATAATTATCATTGGTAGTTACCGGACTTGGGGTAAAAAACTTATTATTAGAATCGTGTACTAAAAATTTCGTTTCCGAAAAAATATTTATTACCTCTTCGTATCCCTTTGCTATATCAGCATACCCCATTCCGGATTGCCTTACATTTTCTTTATTTATTTGATAGTTATATTGATAAAAATAATCTTCAAAAATATCTAACTGTGCTTGTTTAGCAAATAAATTAAAATCTGCCGGAGAAATATATCCGTAGTTATTTTTATTCAATATAGATAATACTGTATTTCTTACTGAATTTATCATTCTTAATGGTTAATTAAAAGCCTATACACCCCGAAATTTCCTGTGAGAGTCTTGGGCACTCTATCGTGGTATCCGTATAGCCTTGCCCATTTAAGGCTACTAATGTATCATTAACTAAAGTTACATCAGCTTCGGTAAAACCCCCTTCAGCACTCGTTTGTATTTTAACTCCTTCCATCCAACCGGAGTTATTTCCTCCTTTTAAAAGATACAATTCATTGGTTTCATCGGCAAGTGTAACCGTATTCCAAGTTCCACCTACAAGAACATCACTAATAAAAAGACCTTCTTCATAGGTTTTTATTTTCATATATTTTTCCATCATTAAAATTTTAAAAATTATACATTGCTTAACTGACGTTACTCTGTATCAGAAATTCCCACTACTGCGTTAACCAACTCACTTAAAGCGGGTACTTGAACTCTTACGTTACTCCACGTAGAAGACAGAGATTCAATTAATGCTTCCTGAACTAAAACTGCATCATCATTAGTTAGGGCTGAAGCACTTCGAATTTCTACTCTTCCTCCATTATAATAAGCCACAACAATATCTGACTCCCCATTAAGAGCACAATAAGAAACTCCATTTGCCAATACTAATCTTTGGCTTACTTGTTCGTCAAGTCCCGGCTCTCCGGTAGTCAACGTAATTGATAAATACTTGCTCATCGTAAAAAAATTATTAGTTTATATTAAATACAAAGATAATCAAAAAAAAAGAGAGGATTGGAAAATCAACCCTCTCTCAATAATCCAAACAAAAAGTTGTTTTTCAATAAAACAATTCTTATGAAATTGTTGTTATTGCTTGACTTAAAGTTACGTCAATGGTTGCGTCAGTATAACCTTGACCCCATACAGTTACAAGAGCACTTTCAATAGCAGTTTTGTCTGCAGCAGTCATACTGCCTGAACCTGCTAAAGTTATTTCCTTGTCCAAGTAATTGAGAACAATGTCATTTGTAACTAAACCTACATACAAGACATCCCCTCCAAAAACATAATCTCCGATTACTAAAAATTTATTCATAGTTTCTAAGTTTTAAAAGGTGAATGTAAAAGCATTGACAACTTCGCTTAAAGTTGGTATACTATATAATACTTGTGTCCATTTTTCTTGTTGGGCACTTTTAATGACACCAAAAACGATGTCTACGTCTGCTTGAGTCAAAGCGGAAGCAGAAGCAATTTTACTTTGAGAGCCGCCAATGTAATCAATGACAATATCGTCAGAACTGTCTAAATAGCAAGATGCTACATTCTTTACAGAGAACTGCTCTACTACACCCCCATCAAGGGTGATATTTGCGTACTTGTTCATAATAAAAAAGTTTATGAGTTAATAAACACAAAGATACAAAAAAAAAAGAGAGGAATTTCTCCCTCTCTCTTCACCAAACAAATATAAAAACAACTTAGAGTTGAGTCTCTAAGAACGATAAAACTTCTACTCCTTCATCAGATTTAAACCATTCGCCTAAATATTCTATCGGCTCTACTCCAAATGGGATAGTTGTCATTCTTTTTTTATTGCCTTCTAAATTAAAATATACATCTTTCTTTTTATTTCTATATGCAAGTAATTTGTTATCGAAGAACAATTGTACTTTAGCTTGTATTTTTAAACGAGGGTCTGATACGGTGCGTAAAAACGCTTCAGGATTTCGTTTAGCAAATACTAAAACATCTCTTTTTAATTCGGCAGTAGTCATCGTAGATACATCACGAGTAAAAATAACCCTACCTAAATTTTCAAGTTGGTCTATACTCATTTTTTTCACTTCTACTAATGCATCAACCTCTTTATTCATTATTTCTAATTCCTCTTGTGCATCTTTTTGAAGATTTACTTCTTCAAACTTTTTACCATTTAACGGATGATAATGTAAAAATTCTTGAAGTACCGGATTATTTTTAGGGACTCTTAACATTCCATCTTCAAATATAATCGGTGTTACAAGCACATTGCCATCTTGCTCATCTTCAAAGGGAGACTTTTGATTAGCCGCATAACGTAGACTTCGGTTTACACCTTTCTCTTCATCGAAATAAAGCAATGGTTTGTTTTTACTTTCTCTTGAGGGAATAATACAAGACAGAGGAGTCTTGTTTCTTGTGAGTTTATAAACTCTATCTTTTAATTCTAATTTCATTTTAATTTAATTTGATTTTTAACAATAAAAAGGGGGAGTGTCTTTAAAGACACCCCCTCTTTCCTTACCTATTACATATTAGTCTTCAAACAGTACGAAGTTGTTTGCACCCATTGTGCACACACATCTTTCTGATAAGAAGTGAACCTCCATAGCATCTAAGCTACTTGTAGCTGCACCACCCGCAGAACCTGTTATCCAAGTCTTATATCTTCGGTCTTCAGTTTCAGAAGCTCTATATCTTACGTGAAGATAAGGTCTTTTAGCATTCTTACCTAAGATTTGGTCATATACAGACGTTGAACCTGCAGGAACCAATAGACCATTGATGTGACCTGAAGACGCACCTGTAGGGTTTGAACCCCTCATTGTTGGGTCGTTCAAGTATTTCCAATCAGTCTTGTAGAAATCATACCCTCTTCGGAATCCTGAGAATCCTAAGTTAAGTGCCATTTCTTCATCATTGTCAAATAAACCATAAGAAGTACCACCTGCTCCGTAAGAGTTTTGGGTTGCCAACATATCGTCTATTGCAAATCCAAATGCTCGGTCTACAAATAATACGTTTTCTTCGATAGCTCCTTGAGTATCAAGTCTTCCGATTATTGTATCAAAGTCTGCAAGAACATTAGGTATACCACCGGTCCATAAGTTACCTCTGTCTCCAACTGTATGAAAGATTCCTTCAGAACCTTTGTTACCATAAGTAGGGTTAGAAGCCGGAGTGATAACACCGGAACCTGCTTCAGCAGGAACTGCTTCAACCATTGCAGTCTCAAGATAATCGTCAAAACGCAATCTTGTTTCGTGCTCTGATTTTAAATACCACAGATAACCTGATGCTCCATTTTCAGTTGTTACTTCAACCCAACCAATTTGAGCCATATCTGAGCCGGAAACTGCATATCTGTCTTTAATAATAATAGGAGAATTTTCAAAGATGAAGTCATCTGATTCAAGAGAACCTATCATTCCTTCAGTTCCTTTTCTAAATTCAGAACCATAAATCCAAACAGTAACATCTGCGTTACCTACACCTGTACCTGCCGTTACAAGACCACCGCCTTCATAGAAAGCAACTGTGAATTGAATTGGAGAAACAGTTAAGTCAACATCGGTAATAATACCTTTGTTTTCTCCTGAGCCATCGTTTTGACTCACAACTACAGTTTGACCTTCTCTTAAAGCAATACCGCCTGTTGCATCGAAAGGGTCTTGACCTGTAGTAGGTTGTCCAACCGGAGCTGCAGGGTCATTAACTTGGAAAAGTGCATCATCGTCACCTGCCGCAGCAGCAGTACCAACTTGTGTATACTTAACGTGAAGCCTACCTTGCTCTGCCCATTTTATTAAATCTGAGTTAGAAGGTAACTCTGCACCTACTAACCTTAAAAAAGAACCTATAGTTCTGTTACCATATCTTTCAAATTCCTTATCATATGTATCAGGTAGATACTGATTCAAAAAATCAAAGTTGGTAATATAGTTTGTTGCCAATGGCACCTGTTGTGCTGATGGCTGAAGGTCAAAACCGGGACCTGTAAATGTACCTGCCATTTTTTTTAAGTTTTAATTATTACTTACTTCTACTTTTAATTGTTAAGCCTCTACCCGATGAAGGGTTTATGGCTCTAATTTGCAATCCATCCTTACGAACTACTTCCGGTGCTCTGCGTTGTTCCATATCAACATTTTTCATTTTCTTAGTCACATCTTCAGTAGCATCCGATTTGCCTTGTTCATAAAAGAACGTAGCAAACTTATCAGGATTCATTGCAATAGCTAATGCTCTATGGTAACCTGCAGCATCATTAATTAAGCCTGTCTTTTCATCCACATACTTACCTATAAAGGCTGCAGAATCCATTTGAGCTTCCTTTAACTTACTTGCTTCACCGGGATTAAATGTCAAAGTAGTATCTCCAATTTCGAAATCAAAACCTTTGAAGTCTTGAAATACATTGTTGGTCTTATCAATAAACCAATCTCTTTTCCTTTTTATTTCCTCTTGGTTACTTTTAGCGTCAGCTAAATATTGCTTATACCTATCAAGTTCTTGTTGGTCCGACTCGGAAATTCCACTTCCACTTGACTCAAGAGGTTGCTTGTACATTTCTTTTTGTTCCTTAAAAAACTTTTTAGCTTTCGCAATAGCCTTTTTCTTTGCCAACTTAATTTTCTTTATTTCTTTTTCTTCGTCAAGCTCTTCATCAAATCTGTAGTCATCCATTAAGACATCCACATCTTCTAAATCTGTAGCCTCACCACTCGAAATAAGAAACTCCGATAATAGTTGGTCTTCTTGCATAGAAGAAAAATCTCTGTTTAGTTTTACGTAATCTTCGATTCCCCTTCCTGTTTTTTTCTTATACTCAAAATATCCTTTAACATCTTCAGGTAGCTCTTCAGTTTCTTCACGATGTGAAAACATATCGTCTACCGATGTGAACTCTTTTGAGTATCTATTTTTAATAAATGAAAGAACGTCTTCCTCTTTTAACTCTGAGGGTTGAGTTTCTTTAACTTCTTCTTTAACCTCTTCTTTAACTTCCTCTTCCGTTGAAGAATCCGTCTTAGTAGCTTCTGTTTCTAACTTAGATGTATCTATATTAGATTGAGGTGGTTCATTATTTTCTGCTTTCTCAAGTAGTTCCTTTTCTCTTTCTTGTACAGATTTTTCTTCAGTTCCGTCTACTGCTCTTACTTTAATTTCCATTAGATTAGATTTTTTACAAAGTTAATAAATATTTTTGGTTCATTTTATTCAATTTATCTTGGAGAAAATTCTGCCAAATCAAAACCGTCTAAACTGTCTTCATTAGATTCAAAATTCTGAGGAGGCAAGTTGTTTCTACGCTGATTAATCAATTTTGACTGTTGCGTGTTTTGTTGACTAATGCGTTTTTCTTTTGCGTTTTCTCGTTGTGTTTCTCTCTCTTGAAGAGCATTTTCCGAAATATCTCTTAATTGTTGATTATACTCAAATTCTTCAGCCATAAGCATAGATTTTAACTTAGCTTCATTATTCATCTTTTCAATTTCAAATGCTATCTCTGCTTTCTTTAATTGCATCTTACCTTGCATTTCTGCTTGGAGTTTTTGCATTGCGGCTTGTGAAGCCATCTCTTGAGACTTCAAGTTTTGTTGGGCAGTTATGGCTTGTTTTTGCGTTGCCATCTTTTCATCCTGTTCTTGCTTTTGTTTACGTTTTACTTTTAATAGTTGATTAGCAAGTTTAAGATTTTTTATTTCCCGTATATCAATTGCATCTTCTAAATTAATATCGTTTTTAGATAAAGCCATTTGAACATTAGCTTCAAGTTTAGCTTTTTCTTCTTCATCGGGAGAGATTTCTATAAATATTCCAAAATCATAAATATACAAATCCACAATGTCATTTAAAATAGATACATTATATTTTCCAATTTTATTTGCAAAGTCATCTTTAAAGTCAGCATATTCTAAGATATCTGCGATTCTATAAGTTAAGGCTTCAGAAATACTTCTAAATAGATATAAACTACCATCAAGAATATGTCGAGTAGCAGTATTGGAATTTAATGCAGCTAATTTTTGTAATCCCACCAAAGAATTAGGGTCAGGTGTACTTCCATCTCGTGCTTCATTTAATCCTGTTACTGTTCTAATCATATTCAAATAGTGATTATAATTAGTAATAAGCATTTGAGTTTTAGATGCTCCTGAATTAGAGGTAAGTTGCTGAATAGGGACTTTGGCTTGATTATACTCTCCATCTTGAGTATAGGACCTCCCTATAACAGACCCTGTTTGAAAATAAAGCCGTAATGCGTCTTCGGGGTTGTATGCATTCCCGGTACCTAAATCCACTTCGTTAAGACCATCAGCATCAATATATACTCCATCAGGAACAGTACGAGAAATAACTTGTTGTAACTTCAAATGAGTTAGTTGAATTAAATCGGCAAAAGGAATCATCCTTCTTACAAGAGATTCAAGAACTCCCTTATACATTCGAGGTGCACAAGCTACATAGTTAGGTAAAGCGTGTTGACTTGATGACTTAGGTCTTACCATATTCTTCGCAAGTTCCCATTTTAAGACAATATTAGTCCCCATCACCATCACCCCATCATACCATACGTCAATAGTTTTTTCAAACTTTTCAAACCTTCCTTCCTCCATCATTTCTACAGGAGGATTAAATTGGTCATCTTTCTCTATTACCTTTGTACCACCTGTCTCCATTATTTTTTTCTTATAGACCATTTTTTTAGTAGTCTTATAATTGAAATACAATAAAGTGCAAGTATCCCGGTAAAATATATCGTTTTGATAGTATTGGGCTACATTGTAATAATCAAACCACGTTTGACTATATTGGGAAATCTTTTCTAAATCATCATTAGTTAATGTAGGGTCAATCTTTTTACACTCAATAATGGGAATAGTTTTTACCTCACCCCAATAAAAACAATCTTTAAAATATGGGTCTTCTGTATAACTATACACCACATTGGCAGGGTCTACATAATCTATTTCTACTCCGGAGCCTTTTAGGAATTGATGTTTAGCCACTCCGATTCCTAAGACCGTCATATCGTAATCTACCCGTTTACGTACATCTATATAGTGGTTTTCTTCAAGTATAGTATTAATAGCTTCTTCTTCCGCAATTTCTATCGCAGGTTTATAGTTGAGCTGCATATATAATGATAACTCTTCATCAGTTTGCGGAAGCTCATCTGCAGGAACGACAAAAGGGTCAACCCCTGTTTTTTGTTGAATAATTTGCAAGGTGGGCTTTGCCGCCATTTGCCCGGTTATCATATCTTGATATTTAGAACGCTTCGCTTGAGACATTGCATCTTGTGCATAGGCTTTCACCTTAAACATTCTATCCGACATTCCATTTACCACAATGTCTACAAATTTGGGAATAATAGGAACAGGGGTCCAATCTAAATTTAGATAAGACAAATCACCATCAATTGCTAATTCATTTTTGTATTTAGCAATAGATTGCTCCCCTCTTGCGTATAAACGTAATCTGTGGAAGTCTCTCCATTGATTGTAAAATCTGCAGCCATTCCCATCTTTACGAAACCATTCATATTGAATAGCCTGTCCAATCTGCAGTCCATATTCAACGGTTGCTTTTTCCGCATCCGAAACGAATTGGCTTGGGAATCCTGCAGATGAAATATTTAGTTTAACCTCTTTCATCTAATTATTTGACTTGTTGTGCCATCGTTACTATACCTTGCAAAGTTAATCATAATTCTTGACTCTTTTTTAGTAGGCTGATATAAATGCCTTTGACAAGCCATTACTGCCAATCCCGAACTAATAGATGCATCAAATTGAGTTCGGTTAGAAATGTCAAACTTTGCCCAATCTTCTAAAGTTCGAGTGAATGGCATACTGCCCATTTCTTCTCCTTCATTATTAATTATTCCTACAAATTTTTCAATATAGGACTCAATAGCCGAAGCGTGAGATTGCTTCATATCTTCCGAACTGTTTGGAACACCTCCTAATTCTCGTTCAGTTTTAGATAATTTGTTAAAAATCTTGTCGGGTCTATTCATAGAATAGCCTCTATACCCTCTGTTTTTGAAATGATATAGTAAGCGAGGTTTATTGTTCTCTATGAGAATAGGCATTCCATAAAACACACAAGCCATCAATACATCTTCAAAAAATATCTCCGCAGTTTGAGGTCGTGCTATATATTCTAAAAAAAACTCATTACTCGGAGCTTCTTCCATATTAAATTTAGTAAGTCCGTGCAAAGAACCATTAGACCCTACTCCCCCAACGGTTCCACTTATATCATAAGAGTCACATCCAAACGCACCAATATGTTCATTGCCGGGATATTTAATTCCAAGTTTAGTATATTGGTTGTTTTGAAGAGCCTTGTTTGGTACCCAAGAAATATAAAACCTCCCCCGTTTGTCAGGCGCAAATATGACTTCACTATCTTTAATTCCATTTTTCCATTGAAAAGAACCCCGAGTAAGATGATGCTCGGTAATGACTGAGTCATTATAATCAATTTGCTGATAAATACGAGTGAGATTAAATAATGACTGTTTGCTTTCATCTCTAAAAGCGTGAGATTCGCTACGAGGAAATTGACGATAATACTCATTTAAAGCATCAGGGTCATTCTTTAAAGATTCTACTTCATTCTCCCAATAACTTAATGCACTTTGATAAATGTAATCTCCATTAATTCCTTCTACCTCTTCTTCTCCCATTTCAAGAACCGGCATACCATATCTGTCTATAAACCCTTCCATATTCCACTCCATAGGAATAAATAAACTATAAAGTCCACTTTTTGTTTGTCCGTTTTTATTTCGTTTTAAAACATCCGAGTCATAAAACAATTTTTTAAAATTACCCCCTCCTTTACTTAAAGCATTAGAAGTAGACCCCATCATACACTTTCCAATTATCTTACTTCCTAACCTCAAACAAGTCTTGGTTACTCGCCAATTGTTTAGTATATTGTTAGGCTTTATCCATTTCCCACTCTCATCGTGAACTAATAATAAAAGCTTTTCTCCATCATACGAGTTATCATCGGTGTTCTTCCAATCTATGGTAGTATCTAATCCTTCAATCATTTCTTCATCTATATCATACATATTGTTTTTAGTAATCTTAGATGCGGGAACTCGGTAAGCTAATTCGGTTTTAGGCTTATCCATTCCATCCATAATTGGTTTAAAAAAGAAGGGTAATCTATTATTTATAGGAACCACTTTATCGGTAAACATCTTCTTAGCATCACTACCGGTCTTAGACAAAATACCTATACGAGAATCTTTAGCAAGTGTTGCGGTATTGACACATTCTGACGAGGACATAAAAGAAAATCCTGACCGTCTAATTTTAAGATATATCATACCAAAGCAACGAGAATCCGCTTTACAGGCTTCCCAAAAAATAAATAACAACCTATTGGCTTCTCTAAATTCAGGATATCCTACATCAATATTGGTCCATTGGAGATACATATAATGAGCACCTGTCATATAGGTAGGTTTACCCTTATTCATAAACCACACACCGTATTCTCTATTATCAAATTCTGTTTCTATAAAGTCTACCCATTTGCTTTTAAATTGCACCGGCATCTCATTCCAATGAAATATAGATTGAATTTTTTCTAAATGCTTAGGTAATTCTTTTCGTTCCCAATATTGTTTAGATTTATCCGAGTGTCTTTGAAGACACTCTTTAGGAGTTTTAGGTAACGCAATAGTTAAGCCGCTTATGGTTATAATGTCTCCTATTTCACCGGACTTAGATATAATGACAACATCATATTTAGGATTGTATCCATATCTCCACGACCTATTACGATTTTTGTTTGTAATAACCTGTTTAGGGATATAGTCTTTTATAACCTTATATAGTTTTTTATTTTGACCTTCGTTCAGCAAATCCTTGTTTAGTATCTATTTTAGTATTAGTATTAATTCCTTCAATAGCCTCTCTTTCCTCTTCTATGCGTTTTAAAATTTCAAATGCATCAAATATGGCAAGTTTTTTAGTAGCGGCAGCATTCTTTAAACGGTCTGCAGCTAAATCATCTTCGGGGTCAGGTTTTATAATTTTTTCTTTAGCCACTTTTATAAGTTGTTCTACGGCTTGATGACCTGCTTCAATTATTTTTAACTTTACATCTTTACTCATACTATTCTTTACTATATGTATACTCTGTGTAATTGGTTACAATTGCTTATCACCTATTCTTTATTTTTCAAAAACATTACCTGCACCATTCGTGCCTCATCTCCTTTCCCAAAATTTTCCTTTATATTTCTTGAGTGCTTATAAAAAGAATCAAAAATAAACACACTATTAAATTGTGCTCTATGAATTAAAATAGGAACCTCATCATCATCATAGAGAGTGGTTCCATAGCCTTCAGGATAGTTTTTGTTTAAGTAATAAATTAAAGTTTTATCTCCGTGCATTTCATCAGTATGAATAAAATTAGGTTCTTCTTGTTCTAAGGATGATTTCCTTACAAAGTTCATTACGATTTCATACTCCGGCATAAAATTACTAACTAAAGAATACAGAGCATCCTCACCTCTCTCTTGTATTCCTTTAAATAACCCCGATTGTGTTTCCACATCTTCGAACTTACCCGCTTTAATGCTTTTAACATATTCTTCAGCTTCAGGCAATACATTATGATATAACATTGGTATCATAAAAGCAAAGTTATTGAGTGGTCATACATTCTCCACAAAATTTGATTATCTATATTAAATTCGTATTCTTGATTAGGTTTATAAGTAACTATATCTCCTTTCTTCACTCCCTTTTCCTTTAACCCATCATTTACAATAACCATTTCCCCCATTAAAGGTTCTTTGGTTAAAGGTTTGAAAATATAGCTTTCGGTAGGGGGGATAGATTTTAAAAAACAATAGCGGTCATATCCATACCACTTGTCATTTTTTTTATAAGCAAAGAATTGGTCGAGGTCCACAAAAAATATGTCTTCTTTCAAAAAACTTCTACCGCTTTTTCTTCTGCCATACATATCGTTGTAAAACTTAAATACATTGTGATGTACAAGCAGTATGTCTCCTTTGGAAATTGGACCGTCATAATTTAAAGGAGTCTCAATGACTTCGGCTTGTCGGTTACTATAAGCCGCATCTTCTTCTGATGTGCTCATAATAAAGTCTACATTTCCGATTTTTTTTATATTGTCATATCTCCTTCCACCAACAGGTTTTACTATAAACTGATAGAGTGATTTCATATTTTATTTCACGAGGCATTTAATTTAATTTGAATTTTATAAAATTTTATCAAAAGTTTATATTGTATTCAACCGATATCGGCATATTGGAGTTAAATTCCTTCCAACATACTACTACGTCTGTTCCTTTTTCTTCTATAAATATTTTGATAGAATCCGAATCAGTATAATGCTTAATTAAATGAATAGTATAATTGCCTCCCAATACAGACTGCCCTACAATATAATGCATAGCACCGGACTTATAATCAGGACCAATTGAAATTTTCCTAATATCCATTTAATTTAATTTTACTCTTTTCTATAAGGTGTTCCTATTGTTTCACCATTACAATTCCTGCTACTCCTAAAGAATGTGCTGCCGTAGTTTGCCACAGTTGACCTGCCACAAGCCCTGCTGCTCCTGCTGCTGCATCGGATGCATACGCATCTAAAGAAATAGTCGCAGTAGACAACATAGCTATTATGCTTTCAATAGTATAGTTTTTAGTTATATTAGAGTCATTTACGTCAGTTCCTATAACTTTATCATCTAACTGCGGACTTGTATCAATAGTATATGTGGATATTTTAGCCATTTTCTTGCGGTTTGTTTTTCGTCACTTCTCCTGTTTGTAAATTAATTACTGAATCAGCTCCGTATTTTTTTATTAAGTTCTGCTCTTCTTGAGCAAATTTAGCCCTTATAACACTTACCTCTTGCATTAAACCGCTTTGTACTATAACGGCATCTCCAAGTTGTACCTTTTTTTCTACAAACTCTTTATTCAAGTCTGTAAGGGTTTGTAATTCGTCTTTACTAAGTTTCATTTGATTAGATTTGAGTTTCTACAAAGTTACAAATTATTTTCGTTTAATCTTTTCAAAAGACCTGCCTCCAAAATATGCAGAAATTACAGTTATTAAAGTAAGTTGCAATAGGTCTACCCAATTAGCTTTCACTTCAAACTGTATAATCCCCGCATCTACAAATATTAAAAGAACCGTACTTAGTACAAGAAAAATTAATACTAAGGGTCTAACATTTTTACTGAGCCAAGAATCACTTGTAGTATCCGCCTTCCATCTCTCTGTGATGTTTTTTTGCATTTCAGTTTCGGCTGCAAGGAAAATTTCCGTTAACTCTTTTTCAAATTGAGCCTTCTCATCTTTAGTTTGAACAAACTTATCAACGACCCCGCCAATACTGTCTACAATACCGCCTCCGGCTTTACCAAATAGTTTTCCAAATATTTCTTTCATAAGCATTGATATTCTTCCGTAGCATCATAACTTGGACACGCTTTAGGTGCAAAGTCTCGGTGTCCCTGAATAGTGGCATCCGGATAAATTAATTTTAATGTTTTCAATAAACTCAACAAACTTTCCGTTTGAGCACTTGTTCGTGTATCTTTTGGAGTTTTTCCATCTTGTTCCACTCCCCCAATATAACAAACCCCAATGGAAGTGCAGTTGAATCCCTTCGTATGGGCACCACATTCATTTATCATTCTCCCTGCTTCAATAGTTCCATCTATTAAAACACAAAAATGATATCCTATTCCTTTCCATCCTTTTGCTTTATGCCATCTATCTATGACTTCCGCATTAATGGAATCATCACCCTCTCTCGTAGCCGAGCAATGAATAATTATCTTTTTTACGTTTTTCATTTTTCTATAAGTTTTTTATTCATTTTCCCCTTATTAAATCAATTTCGTTTTGAATATGATGGATGGTATTCTTGGGCAACTTTAATCCTATGTCACTTTCTATTGTCAGAATGCGTTTATTGTTATGATATAAAATTACAGTAGGAAGAAATTTTATGTTTTCTTTGCGAAATAAATCCGTTTCTTCTGAAAGGTAAATAGTAGAGATTCTTGCTCCATCTATTTTTTTAAAATCTCTGTGGGATAATTCTGAGTGACATAAAAATTTAGCAGAAAACTGCACTACACTAATGTCATCGTGATACTGAGCCTTTAGTGTAAATGGTAGTAATATAATAATATATACCCATTTTTTCATTGTTGTCGACTTATCTGATAAAGTCTTTCATCCATTTTATCAAGGTGCTCCTTAATCTCCCGTACATCCTCTCTTACCGTTCCTACGTCAAGTTGGATTTGTTCAATCGTTGCCCTAATTAATTGGTCCTTATAATCAAACTCAATTTTTTGAACTTCGGGCTTTGGCTCCTGCATTGCCGTTGCTATATCTGCTTGAAGGGTAAAATAAACACCGAGAAGACTTGACAACCCGATAGTGGCTGCAATCATTTCTTTCACCGTTAAACTAAATCTGCTGCTCGTATTTAACTCTTTCTCCTGTCCCATCGTCTGAAATTACTTCATAAATTATTATTATATTTTTCACATCCAAAGTTGTGTTTAAAGTAAATTCCATTTCATTTTTTATTTACCTACTAAGGTAATTTTTTTATAACGTGGGGTTGATGTATTTTTCCGAAGGATATTGAAACTTATTACCTGTTTCTACTGACTCTTTATAATAATCCTCAGAACCTGCAATGCTATCTACCTCAGATTCAAGTTCATCTTCGGTTAAAAAAGATGACAATGTATATTGTTCTCCGGTTTCAAGTTCTGTTTCCCCAAAAGTTCCCACATTACCAAACAGTATTAAGCTTTCTTCTCCTGTTCCTCCATTCTGTACCATAAACCATCTATTCGGGTTATCTCGTTCTATAATGTGATTGCTCATATTTTTTAATTTAAGCTATTCCTCCGTCTGTTATAGTCCATCCCTTAGTAATCAAATTTGCTCGTGCAGTAGCAGCAGCTGAACCTCCTGTATATTTTGAAGTTCCAAAATGAGCCACAACTGCATTACTATTAGAATTATCCAATAAAATTAACCACGCATCATAATCCGATGTACTTATCGAAGAACCGTTTAATGCATTAGCCATATCAGTAATTCCCGCAAAACTCATTCCTGATTTAAACGTAATAGAAGTGCTACCTGTAAGATACCAACATAAATTCATCGTAGTTACTCCTGATAGGTCACAATTGCTATCTGTAAAAGCAAAAGGGGTTGTTTGTGCATTTCTGAAAGCTTGTGAAAAATCAGTACAACTGCTTGAAAGCTCCCACCCTGAAACATTTAGTGATGGAGATGAACCCGCTATATTGTATATTAGTTGCTTTATAGTTGTTGCACTTGACACATCCCAACTACTTATATCTAAGGGAGTCCCACCTGTCCACTTTAATTGATAGAATGTTTGAATAAAATTTGTTACATTTGATACATCCCAATTACTTACATTTGGGGGTGCGCTTCCCGGAGCTAAATCGCCACATAATGCTAATGCACCTCTTAATGTTGTTGCTCCTGACATACTACCGAAATTTGTACCAAAATTAGATGTACCACTTGCTCCAAAATCTAATCTTCGTGTCGCATACATAAAATACTGTAAACCCGTTCCTGTTATAGATGCAGTACTCCAACTTGACAATCCATCTATTTGTGTTAAATCATTATTAACGTAAAAGCAATACTCCATTGTTGTAACATTAGAAGTATCCCATCCTGTTGTATTTAATGTGGTTAATCCCACCATACTTCTAAAAGCACTACTAAGTTTATTGAAACGAGCAGTATTTGTCCACCCACTAAGGTCTAATGTAAAAGATGCCACCCCTGTTCCCTTTTCAGCACCTTGAAATAGTGAGGCAGCATTTACTGTACCGCTACTTTTGAAAGTCCAACCATTGATGCTAAAACTTTTTACATTAGCACCACTAAACGTATTTCTAATGGTAGTACAAGCAGCTAAATTTAGATTAGGCATAATAAACTCGCATCCATTTGTAGAATTTCCTGTATTTTGGCAAACATAACTAAAGTCAGTAACTGAACTCAAATCCCATCCTGTTAAATTCAATGTTTCTAAACTATCCATATGTTGAAAAGCATACAAAGCACTACCTGAGAAATTACCTGTATTTGTCCATCCCGATAAATCAAGGGTTACAATTGAATCACAACCAATAAACATACTCCTTAACTCTGTTCCCGAAGTTGCAGTTAGATTTGTTATATCAGGAGCATCTGTTGCGGTATAAGTCATATTAAGGCAGTTTGTAAACATATCCCTAACACCATTTATCTGAGTAGTACCCCAATTAGTAAATTCGGTCAGTTTAGCTCTTTCAGTAGCATTTACTCTACCCATTCTTAAACCTGCAAATTGTCCTGTAATTTTAACCTCGTAAGTACCTGTAGAAGCGTAGGTATGCGATTTGTCAGCAGTAGTTACTCCTGTATCAGAAGAACCATCTCCCCAATCAACATCATAACTATTAGTAATAGTTCCCTGTTGATTCCATAGGGTGACTACTAAATCAGC
>CEUO01049378.1_pt1 | contig 45456 bp, 59 predicted proteins | sample 531391 | NCBI WGS metagenome assembly CEUO01 (sample SAMEA2622799, study PRJEB7988) | marine metagenome | isolation source: saline water (ENVO:00002010), including
GATTACGTTTATTTGGATTTAACTCATCTAGGTGCAGAAACAATAAAGAAAAAGTTGCCTGATATTACAGATTTTGTAAGGACATATGTAAAAATAGAACCTATCGACGAGCCTATACCTGTTCAGCCAACTGCTCATTACGCAATGGGTGGTATTCCAACTGATATAAATTCCCGTGTTGTGAGTGATGAAAAAGGAACAGTCCTCCCTGGAGTCTATGCCGCAGGAGAAGCAGCATGTGTTAGCGTTCACGGTGCAAATAGGTTAGGTACTAACTCGTTGCTTGATATTGTAGTTTTTGGTAAAAGAGCTGGTCAAAGCATGGTAGATTATGTAACTCAAACAAAGCCAAATAGTATCAGTGAAAGTGCTTCAGATGATTTAAGTAAAAAGATAAACAGCCTGGTTGAAAAAGAACACACTGAAGAGTTCTCTGTTGCAAAAATAAGAAAAGACCTACAAGAATCCATGGAAGAAAATGCAAAAATATTCAGAACTAAGGAAACATTAGAAAAGCAGACGGAAATATTAGAAGAATTAAGAGAGAGATACGAAAATGTTACTATTTTTGATAAAAGTAAAGTTCATAACTCTGAGCTTGTAGAAGCTATTGAGTTGGATTACTTATTGGATATGTCAGAAGCAACTGTTGCTAGTGCACTTGCACGTAATGAATCACGAGGAGCTCATTCACGTCAAGATTTTCCAGATCGTGATGATGAAAATTTTATGAAGCACTCATTTGCATTCAAAAAAGATAACACGGCAAATCTAAAGTATCGAGATGTAGAATTAGGTAAATATGAACCTATGGAGAGAAAATACTAATGGATATTAGTTTAAAAATTTTAAGATACGATCCAGAATCAGATAGAAAAGGACACTGGGAGAACTACATTGTTGATGCTGAACCTGAAGAAAGAATTCTAGATTTATTACATAAAATAAAATGGTTTGAAGATGGCTCTCTTTCATTTAGAAGATCTTGTGCTCATGGCGTTTGCGGTTCCGATGCAATGGTTATTAATGGTGAGAACATGCTTGCATGCCAAGTACTAGTTAAAGAAGTAGGTAACCCAATAAAAATTGAACCGATACGTGGTCTTCCTGTTGTAAAAGATTTAATTGTAGATATGGAACCATTCTTCGAAAGCTATAAAAAAGTTATGCCATATCTTATAAATGAAAAAGAGCCTGGAGAAAGAGAAAGATTACAATCTCCTGAAGATAGAGATAAATTTGAAGACACAACAAAGTGTATTTTATGTGCTGCCTGCACGACTAGCTGTCCAGTATTTTGGACAGCCGAAGCATATGTCGGTCCAGCAGCAATCGTAAATGCCCATAGATTTATTTTTGACTCTAGAGACCAGGGAACAACACAAAGATTAGAGATATTAAAAGATGTCAATGGAGCTTTCAGATGTAGAACAGCATTTAATTGTACATCGGCATGTCCACGAGGTATTCAAGTTACTAAAGCCATAGAAGATATAAAACGAGAAACACTACTGAATAATTAATGCAAAACTTAAAAGCTGATATTGAAGAAGTAGTCAAAAACTTAAAACTGTCTGATAAAAACTCATTGAGCAATATATATCTTCATTTATTTGATTCGAGTGAAGAAAGTTTCATAAATTTAGATACAGGAGAAATTACAAAAAAACTATCTCACGACAACTATGGATTAATCATAAAAATGTCAGTAGAAACTTTTAATGAGTTAAAAAATAATGAGAAGCATCCAGAAGATCTTATGTTTGAGGAAAAAATTAAAATTTCTGGAGATCTTAAGTTACTTCAACAATAAGAAAAGACGGCATTGCCGTCTTTTCAAATGATTAAATTAATAATTTAGTTTAAACTATCTTTTAATCCTTTTGCAGCTTTAAAAGCTGGGGCATTTTTAGCAGCAATTTGGATTGTTTCTCCAGTTGCTGGATTTCTACCCTGTCTAGCAGCCCTGTATCTTGACTCAAACTGTCCAAATCCAGCAATACTTACTTTATCGCCATTTTTCATACCGTTTGTTATGCCATCAAAAACTGCGTCAACAGCTGCTTTTGCGTCTGATTGTGACAATCCTACTTCAGAAGCCACTACGCTTGCCAATTGGTCTTTATTCATAGCTGTTTTGCCTTTCTTTAATATTTCTTAAGGCAATTATAGTTTTTTTATATAAAATATCTCAAAAATACAATAAATATTGGGTTTTTTTTAAAAAAGACTGATTTTATTGATTTTTTATGTTATTAAGTTCTTCAACCTTAGTTTTTACAGCGTTTGAAGCATTAATAAGTGCATCTTTTTCTGTCTCTGTAAGTTCAAATTCTACGACTTCAGTAACCCCATCCTTGCCAAGTTTTGCAGGCACTCCAAGATAAACATCATTAATACCGTATTGACCATCAAGCCATGCACATACTGGGAAAATTTCATCTGAATTGTTTACTATCGATTTAACCATTACTGCCGCTGAAGACGCAGGTGCAAAATATGCACTTCCAGTTTTTAATAATCCTACAATTTCAGCACCACCGTTTGAAGTTTTCTCAACAAGCTCATTTATATCAGATTCACTCAAAATATTTGTTAAAGGCTCTCCTTTCACTGTACAAAGTGATGGGACAGGAACCATTGTCTCTCCATGACTACCTAAAGTTAAGGCGTATACATCAGAGGTTTTTACAGAAAGCTTTTCAGCAATAAAATATGCAAACCTTGATGAATCTAAAATTCCTGCTTGTCCCATAACTTTGTTTTTTGACAAACCTGAAACATCTGAGGCAAGAGTTGTCATTTGATCTAGGGGGTTTGTTACAACAACAATTGAGGGATTATCCGAATATTTTAATATTTCTTCCGTCACGCCTTGAACAATTTTTGCATTTACCTCAAGCAAATCCATGCGAGACATTCCTGGCTTTCTTGGTAGACCAGCAGTAATGACAACTACATCACTTCCTTCTGTATCTTTATAATCGTTTGTTCCAATCAATTTTGTATTGAATTTTTCAACAAATCGGGATTGATTAATGTCAAGAGCAAGCCCCTGTGGAAGACCTTCTACGATGTCTGTCATTACAACCTCATGTACGATATCATATTCTGCTATTCTTAATGCAGTCATTGAACCATACTTTCCAGCTCCAACAACTGAAACTTTATTCATTTACTTCTTCTCCTTTTTTGAAGTTTTCATATTATTGATTAAAGCATTTGCAAATTCCGATGAAGATAGTATTTTTTTAACACTTCTGCCTCGAGCTAAATCATAAGTTACTTTTCCTTCAAGAATTGTTTTTTCCATTGATTCAACGATTAGGTCAGCAGCACTGTTCCAGCCCATATATCTAAACATCATGACCCCTGATAAAATTAAAGATCCTGGATTTGTTTTATCCTGACCTGCATATTTTGGAGCTGTGCCATGTGTTGCTTCAAAGACAGCTTTTCCATTCTCATAGTTAATATTTCCTCCAGGACTGATACCAATACCCCCTATTTGGGCTGCTAACGCGTCAGAAGCATAATCACCATTAAGGTTTGTTGTAGCAATTACATCAAACATTTGTGGTTTTATAAGTATCTGTTGCAAAAATGCATCAGCAATAACATCTTGAACTAATATTTTATCCCCGGGATCACCATCACAATCCTCCCATGAAACAGCAACGTCTGAAAATTCAGATTTAACAAGGTCATAACCCCATTTTCTAAATGCACCTTCCGTGAATTTCATAATGTTACCTTTATGAACCAGAGCAACATTTTTTTTATCATTTTCTACGGCATAATTTAAGGCAGCTCTTATTAGTCTTTCAGATGCGGTTTGTGATATTGGTTTTATTCCAATACCACTATCTGATCTTATATCCCATCCGAATTCCTGTTTTAGAAAATTATTAAGTTTTTCCACATCTTTTGTGGAGTTTTCAAGCTCTTTTCCTGCATAAACATCTTCGGTATTTTCCCTAAATAAAGTAATATCTACATCTTGCGGATTCTTTGTCGGAGTTTGAATACCTTTAAAGTATTTGATAGGTCTTAGACAAACGTATAAATCCAGCTCTTGTCTAATAGCTACATTTATTGACCTTATTCCCTCACCTACAGGAGTCGTTAATGGTCCTTTTATTCCAACACCATACTCATTAAATGTTTCTAAAGTTTTATCAGGAAGCCAATCAGAAGTTGTATCAAAAGCTTTTTGCCCTGCGAGAACTTCTATCCAATTAATCTTTCTATCATTTTTATAGGTTTTTTCAACTGCAGCGTCAAAAACTTTTTTTGCGGCTGGCCATATATCAATACCAATTCCATCACCCTCAATAAATGGAACAGTCGGATTATCTGTATCAAAAGATTTTCTAGTTTCTTGAATTGCATTTATTAAATCTGTTCTGTTTAAGTTTTCAGCCATTTATGGCACCCTTCATTGCTTCTCCTACTTCAGTTGGTGTTCTAACTACTTCCGCACCGGCATCAGTTAAAGCTTTAATTTTTGCTTCTGCGGTACCTTTGTTGCCTGAAACAATAGCTCCTGCATGTCCCATTTTTTTTCCGGGAGGAGCAGTAACTCCAGCTATATATGAGACGACAGGTTTTGTTACATATTGTTTTATAAAGTCTGCAGCCTCTTCTTCAGCTGTACCACCAATCTCTCCTATCATTACGATACCTTCTGTTTCGCTGTCTGCTTGAAATTTTTCAATTACATCTATGAATGACATTCCAGGTACAGGGTCTCCACCAATACCAATACACGTTGATTGTCCGATATTAAGATTTGTTAACTCATAAACTGCTTGATAAGTTAAAGTTCCCGATCTTGAAACTACTCCTATGTTTCCAGGCATAGTAATTTCATGTGGCATAATTCCAACATTTGCTTTACCAGGTGATATTAATCCTGGACAGTTTGGTCCCAATAACGATGCTTTAGTTTCTTTTTTCAAAATATCATACATTTCAGCTTCATCTTTTGCAGGTATGCCTTCTGTTATACAAACAATTAATTCACACCCACCAAATGCTGCTTCTAAGACTGCATCTTTTGCAAATGCAGGTGGGACGAAGGTTAAGGCAACATTTGCATTTGTTTTTTTTACAGCCTTTTCAACATCATCAAATATAGGTATTCCGTCAACATTTTCTCCACCTTTCCCAGGTCTAGTGCCGGCTACAATATTTGTTCCATAATCTCTATTTCTTAGTGCATGAAATTGGCCTTCTCTACCGGTGAGACCTTGAACAACAACTTTTGAATTTTCATCTATAAGAATTGACAACTAAAGACCTTTCTCTACTGCTAATTTTGCTGCTGAATCCATTGATCCTTCTATAAAAATTTTGTCATTTGGGTTTTCCTTCAGCAATTCGAGTCCCTCTAATGAATTTGTTCCATCTAACCTTATAATAATTGGCCAAACAAGTTTTTTTCCTTTGGTAGCTTCAATTATTCCTTCTGCAACTAAATCACACCTTGTGATGCCGCCAAATATATTTATTAAAACTGACTTAACGTTTTCGTCAGCTTCTAATACCTCCAGTGCCGAACTGACAGTTTCTGCTTTTGCTCCACCACCAATATCTAAAAAGTTTGCCGCTTTTCCTCCATTTTCTGCAACAACGTCGAGTGTCGACATAACTAAGCCTGCTCCATTTCCAATGATCCCAACTGTACCTTCTAGCTTTATAAAATTTAAACCTTTTTCTTTTGCATATTTTTCAGAATCTGGAATTGGTATTTCTTCTTCTAAATCCTCAAAATATGTATGTTTGTACTTAGCATTCATATCTAATGCAACTTTTGAATCAAGTGCCATTACTCCCTCATCAGTAATCGCAAGAGGGTTTACTTCTACTAAGTCACAATCTCCTTCTATGAACATTTGATACAAATTTTGTATGATTTCTGAAAGACTTTCTTCGTAATCTTGATTTAAATTAGCTTCATGAATTAATTCTGAAATAGTTGATGAAGTTAATTTTTCTGATGGACTTACATGAAATTTAACCAAGTCATCAGGGTTTTCTGCAGCCACCTGCTCAATGTCCATACCGCCTTTTGCACTCAACATTATTAGATATTTTTTTTCTGACCTATCAAGAGTAAAAGAGATGTAGTATTCCTCTAAAATATTGGAAGCTTCTTCTAAAAGAAGAACTTCAACGAGATGACCCTTTATATCCATACCTAATATTTCTTCGGAATGTTGTTTTAATTCAGTACTGTTATGAGCCACTTTGATACCACCAGCTTTTCCTCTTCCACCAACTTGTACTTGAGCTTTTACAACAATAGGAAAATTTAAATCTATAGACTCTTCAATTTCATCAATATTTTTGATAAGTTTTGATTTCGGATGATTTATATTAAATTTTTGATATAAAGATTTTCCCTGATACTCAAATAAATCCATTACTCCCCCAAAGATTCTATATTACCAAATTCAAGTATTAAAGATATCATTCAAACTTTATTGGTGCCCATTCAATATCTAAATGTTTAATTCCATGTTCATCACCAAAATTAACTGTAATTTCGTTACCATTTACTTCTTCAACAATTCCTGATCCGTATTTTTCATGTATCACTTTCTTACCGAGATTGTTTTCAGAATATATATTGCTTTCGGTTGACTCTTGTTGTGTTTTTATTTCTTTCAAATAGGGTTTAGCTTCATCAATGAAACGACTTGGGAGATAATAATTTGTTCCTCCCCACATTGTTCTTGTATTTGAATAACTCAAATAAAGTTTTTTCTCAGCTCTTGTCATTCCAACATAACAAAGTCTTCGTTCCTCCTGAATTTCAAAGTCACTTTCAGACCTTTGACTTGGAAAAATATTTTCTTCCATTCCGGTAATAAAGACAGCGGGAAATTCTAAGCCTTTTGCGTTGTGCAGGGTCATAAGTAATATCCTATCTTCCTGATTAACATCGTCAGAGTCAGTGAATAACGCTATTGATTCTAAATAGTCTCTTAAAACGGTAAATGGATCTTCAACTTCTTCCTCATATAAGTTCTCAAACTCAAATGCAGATGTTAGTAACTCATCAAGATTTTCTAATCTCATTTGAGATTCGAGTGTCCCTTCTTTTACTAGTTCATCTTTATATCCAGTTAATTCAAGAGTTTTAGTAATTGTTATTGAAGGACCTTGTAGAGCAAAAGTTTTTAACTCATTTATTATTTCTTGAAAATTGATAATTTGCTTTTTAGCTCTTTCAGATAGATTAGAAATTTTGCTTAAATTATTAATTGATTCTGATAAAGATATTTCATTAGTATTGGAATAATCCCTTAATTTTTGAAGCGTAGATTCACCAATGCCTCTTTTTGGTACATTTAATATTCTCTCGAATGAAATTGTATCTTCAGGATTAATAAGAAAATTCAAATATGAAATGATATCTTTGATCTCTTTCCTGTCGTAAAATCTTACATTTCCAACTACTTTGTAATTTAAACTAAGTTTTCTAAGTTCCTCCTCAAACAGTCTCGATTGATTATTTGTTCTATAAAATATTGCAATTTCACTGTATTCATTTTGATTTAAAAGTTTATTTATTTCATCAGCTATCCATTTTGATTCATCTCTTTCTGAATTAAATTCAATCAAATTTACATCTAAACCAACTTCATTTTCAGTCCACAATTTTTTCTCTTTATTTCGTGGATTGTTTGATATTACTGCGTTTGCAATATCTAAAATTTTTTGAGATGATCGATAATTTTTTTCGAGCGATATTACTTTTGCATTTCTAAAATCATTTTCAAATTCTTGGATATTTCTTATATCCGCTCCTCGAAAAGCATATATGCTTTGGTCAGAATCACCCACAACGCATATATTTTTATACTTTGAGGCAAGAAGCTCTACAAGACGATATTGAACCATATTGGTATCTTGATATTCATCAATCATGATGTATTTAAACTTAGAAGACCAATAATCTAAAGACTTATCACTTGTTTCTAAAAGCTCTACTGCTTTTACTAATAAATCATCAAAATCCATTGAATTAGCTAGCATTAATTTCTTTTGATAAGAAGAGTAAACTTCAGCAACTTTTACATCAAAAAATGACTGTGCAAACTCAATAGCTTCTCCGGGTAAAATTCTCTGATTTTTAAGCGAGGAAATGTGTGCTTGAATTCTTTTAGGTGAGTATTGTTTTGTGTCAATATCAGAATCTTTCATGCAATTACGTATTAGTTTTGTTGAATCACTTTGATCATAAATTGTAAAATTATTGTTGAATCCTATATGATGTCCATGGATTCTTAACATTTTTACACAAAGACTGTGAAAAGTTGATATCCATTTTGGTGATAACTCAAGATTCAATAATTGACTAATTCTTTCTTTCATTTCGTTTGCAGCTTTATTTGTAAATGTTATTGCAAGTATATTTTCAAAATTGATTCCATATGTTTTTATCAAATGTGCATACCTGTAGGTTAAAACTCTCGTTTTTCCTGAACCTGCACCAGCTATTATTAACAGTGGCCCTTGAATGTTTTCAATTGCTTCTTTCTGTTCACTGTTAAGTAGTCCTGACCATTCTTCAGGTAATGGTTTTATTTTGTTCATTTTTTAGGAATTAAACTCCAACAATCGCGCTTACTTCATCCATTGTTTTTTTTGCAGAATCTTTAACATCATCAAGGTGATCTCTTATTAATGAAGATATATCTCCATCACTTAGTGATTCGTATTTTTCTCTTAATGGCTCTAAATAACTTACAACGGTTTCTCCAACCTCAATCTTAAACTCTCCATATGACGAATTTTTAAATTTAATTTCGACGTCTTCATGTGACATATCATGTAAAGTCGAGTAAATATCAATCAAATTGCTAATACCTTTTTTGTTTTCAATATCGAATTTAATCTCATTTTCTGAATCAGTTACTGATGACTTAAATTTTTTGATTATTTCGTCTTTTGAGTCATCAAAATATATAGTTCCATTCAGATCATCATTACTTTTTGACATTTTGTTATCCGGATGGCGAAGAGACATTAAGCGCGCACCTGCTTTACCACTAGTTTTTTCAGGTAATGGAAAATATTCAGTATAAGCATTATTAAACCTTTCAACTATATTTCTTGTAAGTTCTAAGTGCTGTGTTTGATCATCTCCAACAGGAACTTCATTTGCTTTATGGATTAAAATATCTGCCGCCATAAGTATTGGATAAGTCAAAATTCCAGCATGACTACCAAGTTGATCAGATTTTTCTTTAAACTGAGTCATTCTTTGTAACTCCCCTATCTGACAGAAGTTTGATAATATCCATGAAAGCTGAACATGTTCTGGAACATTACTTTGAATATAGATTTTTGAATTTTTTTGATTTATTCCGGATGAAACCAAAACCTTGATTGTTTCTTGTATATTTTCTTGCATTTTAGAAGGGTCGGGATGAGTTGTTAAAGAATGAAGATCAACTACACAAAAATAATTTTTAGACTCTTCGTTTGATAAACTTACCCAATTATTTATTGCTCCTAACAAATTACCAAGGTGCACCTTACCAGTAGGCTGAATTCCTGAAAAAACTGTTTTCATATCTGCTATTCTAATAAACTAAATCGAAATGGAGTAACTTTATAAAACCCATCAATCCGATATCAGCTTATACAGGACTCAGAAATATAGTTCTTATTGGGTCATTGTTTGGTTTTCATGGATTGCTCAATAGAAGCTTATTAATTGATGGAATAAATGAGAATTTTATAGTTACTGCAAGAATAACTATTGTCACTCTCCTTCTAGGAATCTATTGTCTTAAAGAGTTTATTAATGAAATAAATATTGAATTTTTTCTAAAAGGAAGTTTTACAGGTATTCTTGCCATTTTCATACCTGGTTGGACATTTATTTATGCTTTAAAAAACATTTCCTCTGGACTTCAAAGTATTTTTATATCTACAATCCCGTTATTTACTGTTTTTTGGGTTCTGCTATTTTTTAAGGAAGAAAAAATAACAAAACTTAAAATTATTTCTGTACTTATTGGATTAATTGGTTTAATTATTCTTTTTTTATCTGGTGCAACTGGATTGGAGGGAGAGGGAAACCTTATAGTAGGTGGTGTACTTGCACTTATTGGAGTCCAAGGGTTGGCTTTAAGTAATATTACAAATAAAAAACATTCTCAATATATTCCAGCAAAAACTTATCTTTTTACACAATGGCTCGTTGGATGCATAATCTCAATCGGAATTTTCTTTTCTCTTGGAGGAGTTGTGGATACTTTAAATGTATCTGAATTTTCAAAACTCATGGGGCTAGTTTTTATCGACATATTTAACTACTCTTTATTTTTTTATACTATAAAAAGACTATCAGCAACATTTACAACCCTGGTTGATTATGTAGTTCCTACTGTAGGAATAGCTGTAGGTTATATTTTCTTGGATGAAATTGTAAACAACGTTTTTTACGTAACATTATTACTTATTTTTATTTCATTGTATTTAGCTGTTCGCGAAGAAGCTGAAACTTTATCCTAATTCAATTTCCAATAATTCTCTTGTCATATAAGCAGTTGCGCCCCAAAGAATTTCATTCTCAAAAGGATAAATCCAATCATTTTCATAATTTCCTCGATACTTCCAATTTTTTGCATTTTTTAGATCAAGAATATTTAAATAGAATACTCCCTGCACCTCATCGGGATTATAGCTTTCTGGCCTGTGTTCTCCTTCGCAAACAATTGGAAAAACTTCAAACTTATACTCAACGGTATCGACAGAATTAAGTTTTCCAATGGGAGTAATTGTTGATTTGTTTATAAACAATTCTTCTTCAACTTCTCTTAAAGCTGTTTCAACAATGTTTAAATCAGAATTGTCTTTCTTACCACCTGGAAAAGCTATATGCCCTTTGTGGGTAGGTAAATGATCAGATCGTTTAATAAAGAGAATATCTTTTTTTTCAAATATTAAGATAGCTACAGACGCATAGTCTCCTTTTAAAGTTAAAAAAGGAACATCTAAATTCTTAAAGTGCAATATTAACCTGATGATTTTTCAGCAACAAAATCAATTTCAATACCTATTGGATTAAGAACTTCCCAGGCATTAAATTTTGTTGGTGCATCAAATCCGAACCAAGTTGTGTCAATTTCTGTAACTCCTGAAATAAAAATAGAATCATTTTGCATATAAGCAGTTACAGAAAAGGGTATATTGACTTCGATATTTCTTATTGTTAGAACGCCAACAACAGTTTCATCAATTTTTGAGTCAAAATTATTATTAGGTAAAACTAATTCTTCAATTTTATATATCGCGCTTGGAAATAATTTTGATTCTAGCCAATTATTTTTTATCGCTCCATCACGGATAGAACTGCCACTTTTTAAAGTAGATAAATCTACAGAAATTAAAAGGTTTGATATGTAGAGACAAGAATCTGCTTGGTCGCACTCGTCTAAAGTTAATTCGAAACCACCATTTATTACATTTGTTGTTCCACGTACTATCTCTAGATTTGAATTTAAAAAGTCTTTGGGTGCTAAGTAGCTTGCAGTACTTTTTTCTTGATTAATAGTAAAAAGATTGTCTGTGAATTTTTCAACCTGCTCCACAACAACTGAAGTTGTAGTTTCTGAACTTTCAGGTTCTTGATTGTCAGCAATTGAAGTTTCATTCTCATCAACCTCAATCAATGTAGATTCTTGAGGAAGCTCATTTTGTTGCGAACAAAATGAAAGAAATAATACTAGTGTCAATATTTTTGTTTTTTGAATCATAGATTCTATATTAACTCTTTAAAAATGTTAGATTAAATTATGTCTTTAGGCTTAAGAAAATATTTACAAGCATTTTTTGGAATTACGTTTATTGGAATAGGTGTCGCTTTTAATTATACGGCAAATTTAGGTCTTGGACCATGGGGCGTTTTTCATGACGGTATATCAAAGACAATCGGAATAACTTATGGCCAGGCAGGTATTCTAACTTCTTTGTTAACCCTGTTTCTATGGATTCCATTAAAACAAAAACCGGGAATAGCAACAATATTTGACGCATTTTGGATTGGTCTTACAGCTGATTTCGTTATAAATTTAATGAGTTTCTCAGAACAAATATTTATTCAATATTTATCACTTTTCACTGGAATTACTTTGATTGGACTCGGTACAGCAATCTATGTTGGAGGAGATCTTGGTGCAGGACCAAGAGATGGTGTAATGGTTGGGTTAGAGCAAAAAGGCTTAAAAATTGGAACTGCCAGAACAATAATTGAAGCAGTTGCTTTTACTTGTGGATTTTTACTTGGAGGAAAAATAGGAATTGCATCAATAATTATTGTTTTTTCAGTGGGAAGGGTTGTTCAGTATTTCATTCCATACTTTGATTTAAGAAATAAAAAATAAAATACATTTGTTAAATTCAATATTATAAACTGTGCTTATGGAACCCATAAGTTTTGAAACAAAGCTAAAAACATTAATTTTATTTCCATTATTTTTAGTTTTATTCGGAATCTTAATAGTTCTTATAATACTTACAGTCTTTATTCCTAATGGAAAAAAATTAGCTACAAAATATTATAAATTTTTTGGATGGCTGGGGCTTAAAATGGTTGGAATCAATTTGACTGTATCAGGTTTAGATTATATCGATATATCAAAAAGTTACGTTGTTGTATCAAACCATCCCTCAACCTTAGATATATTTACTCATATTTATGGTCTGCCAGTCTCAGTAAGATTTCTGACAAAAAGAGAACTATTTCGAATACCATTTTTAAGTAGAGTCTTAAAAATATTAGGTCTACCCCGAATAGACAGGGGTAGCTCATCACTAGATTTAGATAAAATTAATAATTCGATACAAAGTGTAATTGATGATGGAAATTCAATAATGGTTTTTCCAGAAGGAAAAAGAAGTAACCAAAAAGAACTTCTCCCCTTTAAAAAAGGTGCTGCCCATATTGCTAAAGATTTTAATCTTTCTGTGATTCCTGTCGTAACACATAATGCTCATACGTTAATGATTAAAGGCAAAGTTTGGTTCTTATCTGGAGATATTCATTTAGATATTTTAGAACCTATTAACAATGTTGAAGAGTTAGAGGTTGATGAGTTAACTCAATTATTCTTTGATAAGATTAATTCAAAGTTAACTATTGATAAATAACTTTATAAAATCGAAGTAATCTTCTTTTAATTTTTTGTTTGTTTTTAATTCTTCAACTTTTCTGTCTTCATTGAAAAGAAAAAAGTTTTCATGTACATTGAGACCGTAATTTTTTAATTGTTGACTTAATAAATTAAATGCGTTTCCAGCATTTGACCCCTTACCATCAACAGAACTAATGACTGCTGCAGATTTATCTTTGAATAACTCGTTATATGAGTAATCATCAAAACTCAATGAAAGCCAATCAAGTAAATTTTTCAGATGAGAGACATACCCTCCATTAAAAACCGGACTAAAGATAAGAATTTTCGAAATCTCAATTAAATCATCTCTTACTTTTACTACATACTCTGGCTGGTCGTCATTGTAATCTCTCAGAAAGGGAACATTTTCAAAAAAATCATCATATAAGCTACAGTCATTATTCAATTCACTACATATAAAATCATCTGCAATTTTAGCTGCTTCATTATTTCTTGACTCTGGTCTAGTTCCAGCTGATAAAAGCAATATTTTTGACATAGGTCAATTATGTTATAAGATACTTTTTATATGAGTACTAATATTGAAAATTTTGCAAGTCTTGACATTAGAGTTGGAATAATCTTGTCAGCAGAAGTTTTTCATGAGGCAAAAAAGCCTGCTTACATTCTAAAAATTGATTTTGGTGATGAAGTAGGTATTAAAAAGAGTAGTGCACAAATAACAAACTACGAAATAGAACAGCTCATTGGGTTTAAATGTATTGGAGTTATAAATCTGGGAGATAAACAAATTGGGCCAATTGTTAGTCAATGTCTAATACTTGGATCTGTTGATAATGAAGGAAATGTGCTTCTTCTTGAACCAAGTGCAAACTCGAACTTAGGAGACAGGGTATCCTAACTAACTAATGAATCGAACTTTTCGATGTTAAATGTACCAACCCTTTTATAAATTTTTTCACCAAATTTATCTACAAGAACATAGGTTGGTGTGTACCTTAAATTATATTTTTTAGAAATTTCGAGGTAGCCTTTTTTTGACGCGTTAACCGATACTATTGGAATGTTTTTATGATTTTTTTGAAATTCATTAACTATGAATTTTGAAGCGGTGCAACCCAGTCAATAATCAGAGTAAAATTCTATTATTGTAAATTCGTGGTTTGAAAAATTATGATCATCTAAAATCAAACCTCTTTTCGAATTAAATAAATACAATCCAAAAAATGTTCCGATTACAAAGAAACTTAAGATATAAAGCACGATAGAAGGTTCAAAAGCAATAAAGAAAATTCCTAATCCTATTATCCAACCCAAAGGGAGATAGATTAGGCTATATCTATTTACAAACTTTAAAAGAATTTTTTTCATATTTTCAATCTTTTCACAAATTATACTTTAATTATGGACCTGATAAGTGAACTCAAAAAAAATGGTAACCGCATTACTGAATCAAGAAGTACTCTTTGTAAAATTTTAGAAGATTCAGGCCATGAACACTTTACAGCTGAAGAACTCTATCAGTTGGCATTAAAAAGAGTAAAAGATATTGATTTAGCAACCGTATACAGAACATTAGAAATACTTGAATCTTTAGAACTTGTGGAACACTCTCATCAACAACATGGTTCTGGGATTTACTATTTAAAGAAACAGGAAAGAAGTGCACATATTGTTTGTAAGGCATGTAATAAAATTGAAGATATTCCAATAAATATAATGAATTCTGTAGAGGAAATGATTGAAAAAAAATCAAACTTTAAGTTAGTAAATAATCATTTTGTTTACACAGGTCTTTGTAATAAATGTAAATAAATATTTTTATTGCAATTGATTTGCATTAATATGTTGTCATGTACTCAACTACTCATGAACATCACTTATCAATTCATAAAAACTCTGAATTAAAAAATATTAAACCCCAGCAAAAAGTACTCGGGTGTTTTTTGATTGTACTTTCTATTGCATTTTCAGATGTAAGAAATTTGTTTCAAATTTTATCTCACATATTTTTAGTTTTTTATATTCTATCTTTAACAAAAATTCCTTTGAAAACATATTTTAAAAGGTTAGCCCTCGATATACCTTTTATCTTATTTGCGTTATTTCTTCCATTTTTAAGTAGTGAAAATAATGATAAAGTTTTTGAATTCTTTTCATTTAGTATCTATCAAACGGGCATAAATGATATGTTTACTATTCTATTTAAAGCAACCTTGGGTCTATCCGTTGGAATAATTTTAACGGCTGTTACTTCAAGCATGGAAATTATCTATGGACTTCAAAAATTAAAAGTTCCAAACATAATTATTGCAATTATGTCTTTTACAATTCGCTACATTGATGTATTTATTGACGAATTTAAAAGAGTTAAGATATCAATGGCGTCTAGGGGTTATGTTGAAAAAGGATTAAAGACACTATTACCAATAGCATATGCATCTGGAGCAATGTTAATAAGAGGGTATGAAAGAGGTGAGAGAGTGTATCTATCAATGATATCTAGAGGTTTCAAAGGAAATATTGAATTTAAATCACGTACATATGAAGTTTCTTACAAATTTAATATTTGTGTCTTATTTTCGGTGGCTACCTTAATATTGGATAAAATTTTATGAAGAATTATTTAACAGTTAATAACCTTAGCTATTCATATCCAGATGGCCATATAGCTTTAAAGGACGTAGGTTTTGCATTAGATGAGAAAGAGTCTCTAGCAATTTTAGGACCTAATGGAGCAGGAAAGACTACTCTAATACTTCATTTAAATGGAATTCTTGGAAATTTAACTAAAGAGATCAAAATTAGTAATTTTGAATATACAGATGAAAATATGGCCAACATTAGGAAAACAGTTGGAGTGGTATTTCAGGACCCCGATGATCAATTATTTATGCCAACAGTAATTGAAGATGTTATGTTTGGGCCAAAAAATTTTGGATTTGATGAAAAAGAAGCTGAAAATCTTGCTATTGATGCACTCAAAAAAGTCAATATGATTGATTTTTTAGACAGACCCCCACACCATTTAAGTTATGGACAAAAACGTAAGGTTGCTATAGCTAGTGTTTTAGCATCAAAACCTAAATTACTAGTTTTGGATGAACCCGGTTCAAATCTTGATCCATCATCTAGAAGAGAACTTATAGAAATACTCAATAATTTAGATGTATCAAAAATTCTTGTAACTCATGACTTGCCTATGGCATTAGAGATCTGTAAGAGAAGTATTGTTTTAAATGATGGACAAATTACTCGTGATGACGATACGTTAAATATTTTAAGAGATGATGAATTTATGAAAAATAATAGATTAGAGCTTCCATATGGATTTGCATTCCATCATTTAGGTGAAGAATAAGAGTTATCCTTCACAAAAGAAACTATTTTTTTTCTAGCCTCATTGGCTTCTTGAATTGGGAAAAATTGCCATCCATGCCATAAATTTTTCCATGTTTGAAGTTCATAAGGAATATCATTTTTTTCTAACTTTTTACAAAACTCTATGGCATCGTTATACAGAAGTTCATCTGAACATACTTGGATTAAAGTATTTGGAAATGTCTCAATTTCTGCGAAGACGGGAGATAAAATTGGATTTGTGACTCCGTACTCTCCTGCATAATATTCGCCAACATTTTTAACACCATCAATAGCTAACAATATATCTTTATTCTTTAAGTATTTTCTGTCTTTATTCTCATCAGATAAATCTAGCCATGGGGACATTAGAATTAATTTATCAGGACTAACATCAAATGTTTCATCTACCAAAATGCCCGTAGCTAAACCACCTCCTGCAGAGTCCCCCATCCAAATTGTCTGCTTATCCATCTCAAGCTTACTTATTATTTCAACTGCTTTTTTTGCATCTTCATGTGCAGCAGGAAAAATAAACTCCGGAGTTAATGAGTATTCAAAATAATAAAAAGGAATTTCAAGCTCAAAACAAAATTGTGAGATAATATTTTTGTACGCAGTAATGCTTCCGTTGTAATATCCTCCACCATGAAAATAAATACCAAATGTATCTTCCACAGCGTTTTTGGGGGTAAATTTATAGATATCCATCTCGCTTGTTCTAACTTTTTCAAGTTGAACATTTTCATTGTATTTATTTAATCTTGAACCGGTATAGTCGTAACCTATTCGGGCAGTCCTAGCAAAATCAACTCTATCTTGATATGTTTGTTGACTTTTTGGTTTATTAAGTAAAACTTTGTCTTTTAATTTTCTAATTGGAAGAATATTTTTATAGAGTTGTGTCCTTAAACTGATTGGAAGGCTTGGAATATAATCAAGAGTAAACTTTTCTAATATTTTTAATAATATATTTATCACATATCAATTATACAATTTTTCAAGATTGAATAAATACCTATAATAGTTTCTATGCAAAAAGTAAATGGTTCAATTGCGATACTTGGTTCAGGAGAAACAAGTCCTAATTTAGTTTCTGTGCATAGAAATTTAATAAATAGAATCGATGGTGAAGTAATTGCTTCCTTAATAGATACGCCTTTTGGATTTCAAGAAAATGCTGATCAATTAGTTGATAAATTGATTGAATTTTATGATGTAAGTCTAAATTTAGAAATTAACTTGGCTAGCTTTAGAAATAAGAAGTATTTTAAATCAGTTGAATACTTTGAGTTTATAAAAAAAATTCAAAGTTCAAATTTTATATTTTCAGGACCCGGAAGTCCAAGTTATGCAACAAAAAATTGGATAGATACAGATGTACCAGAAATTTTTAAAGAAAGACTCTACTCCGGAAGTAGCTTAATTTTTGCCAGTGCAGCAGCATCAACTTTAGGTATTAGAACAATTCCAGTCTATGAAATATACAAGGTTGGGATTGACCCCTACTGGGAGAAAGGTATAAATCTTCTTGAAGTTTTTGATATTGATTGTGTAGTTGTTCCACACTTCAATAATAAAGAAGGTGGAAACCATGACACGAGCTTAAGTTATCTTGGTGCTAAAAGAATGGAAATTCTACAAGAGATTCAACCAACTAATATATTAGGTATTGATGAGCATACAGCTCTTATAATTGATGCAAAAGAAAATCTTTTTGAAGTTGAAGGGTTAGGACAAGTCACTGTCATTAATCAAAATGAAACTCAAAACTTTAAGAATGGCGAGAAATATAATTTAAATGATCTTAGAAAGTTATTAGAAAATACTGAAATAAAATCTATTAAAGCAAATGCTGACAATGATCAAAATTCTCAAGATGAACAAGTTGAAGATGTTTTAAGAAAAGAAATAGCTGAATTAAGATTGGAAATTGAAAAGAATAATAAAAATTCAGAAAATATAAATAATTTAATCAATAAATTAATTACTTACCGTATAGAACTTAGATCATCTCAAAAATATGAAGAATCAGATATCGTTAGAGATTTTCTTACAGAATCAAATATAGAAATTGAGGATGATAAGAATTCTTCCAGCTGGAAGTTTAAAGATTAATTGAGCCGTATTCACCCAAAATTTTAAATTCTTTGGCTACTTGGCTAAGATTATCCATTAAAAGTTGGTCAATTTTTTTGTCAGTATTCTGATAATCTACGTAAAACTTATATTCCCAAGGAGACCCCAAAATTGGTCTTGATTCTAATTTTATAAGATTTAATTTTAGAACATCGAACACAGTTAAAGCCTTAAGTAAGGAGCCAGGCTCATCTGCTGCTATAAGAATTGCAGAACGAATATTTTTTTCTTCAGAAATTTCAAGTGGTTTTTTTCCTGTCAAAAAAAATCTTGTATAGTTTTCTTCGTGATTAGATATATTTTTCTCAATTATTGTAAATCTTTCATCATTATCAAAATGATCACCTGCTATCGCCCCAACATCAAATGATTTAGTCTCTAATAAACTAATTACACTTCCTGCAGTATCAAACACTGGTTGTAGTTCAACATCTAAATCATTTAAATATTTACTACATTGTTGAAGTGCTTGTGGATGAGATATAACTTTTTTTATATCATCTCTTTTTGTTCCTTTAATACCAATCAGGGCATGGTTTATCTTCTTTTTAATTTCTAAATATATTTCTAAATTGTGTTCAATTAAACTTTCATAAGCTTCTATAACTGTTCCAACAAGAGAATTTTCAACTGGCAAAAGCCCAAATCCTTCTTGGGTCGTATTTTTAGAGACCTCCTGAAAGGTTTTACAAGAAACTAATTCGTAATCTGAAAATAATTCTAATAATACAGATTCAGAGTATGAACCTTTTGATCCCTGGTAAAAAATTTTTTCATTTTTCATTTATATAATCAATTCCTTTTTTGTAACCATCAATACCTAAACCTACAAATGACTCATCACATATATCGTGAATTAAATTTGTTTTTCTAAAATTTTCCCTTTTTCTAATATCTGTCATATGAACTTCCACGATAGGTAAATTTAGAAGTAATAATGAATCTCTTATTGCCACACTTGTGTGAGTATATCCACCAGGATTAATTATCAAACCATCAATAGTTTCATTATTGAAAATATTTTGGATAAATTCACAAATTTCTCCCTCATGATTGGATTGATAAAAAATTAATTCGTCCTGATTGTTTGAGTAGTCTTCAAGTTCAGAAATTAATTCCTTATAAGTAGTTGTTCCATATTTATCAATTTCTCTTTGCCCAAGAAAATTTAAATTTGGACCATTGATGATGACAATTTTACCCATTTATTAAAACCTCCAAGAGATCATTTATGTGAAAATCAATCAAAATAGGTTTCTCAATATCTTGTATTAATACGAATTTAATTATGTCATTTGATACTTTCTTATCATTTGAAATTATCTCTTTTAAATAATTGTTGTCATTTGAAAATTTATAATCTGTTTTTAGTGATTTCTTATTCAAAAATTCTTCAAACTTATGTTTCACATTGTTATCAAGATGGTACTTTGTCTCAGCTATTTCAAGGCCTTTAAGAATACCAATAGCTACAGCCTGTCCATGGGAAACACTGTAATCAGAATCTTTTTCAATTAAGTGTCCTATTGTATGTCCTAAATTTAGAAACATTCTTTCATTACTTTCTTCAATATCATTGTGTAATATACTATTTTTCACTTTTACACTTTTTTTTATTATTTCATCGATATTTTTCATAAAATCATCAACATATATTAAATCAAGTATTGTTCTATCCCCTAAAAAGCCAGCCTTAATGGATTCTATTATTCCATTATTAAGTTCATTTTCAGAAAGGGAATCTAAAAATTCTGAGCAAATCAATATTTTTTCTGGAATAAAGAAGGTTCCAATTTGATTTTTACCATAGTCGTTGTTAAAACCATTCTTTCCTCCATGAGCTGCATCGACCATCCCAAGCAACGTCGACGGTATTAAACATAGTTTTGCACCACGTTTGAACGTACTAGTTGCAAAACCCACTAAATCACTGAGTACACCTCCACCAATCCCAATAACTTTAGAATTTCTATCTAAAGATTGATCAAACATAATTGTCCAGAGCTTTTGTATAGTCTCTAAGTCCTTGGTTGATTCATTTATATCAATTTCAAAAATATTTAAATTCTCATCTAGGTTGAGAATTGATGAAAGATTAGAGTCAAGAAATACCAGATGATTATCAGTATTTATATAATTTTTCAGATCTATATATAGATCATTAAAGTTATTTGAGTAATCTATTTCAGATAGCTTCATTTTTTAACCACGTGTTTTGAATAATTGTTTCCGCTATCATTTTCTCTTTTTTATTTTTGATATCGATAATATGTTTCGACTGGTTATATAAATTTTCACGCAATTTATAAAGTTCTGATATCTCCTCTTTACCTTTTTTTACAAGCGGACGCTCTGAATTTGAAATTCTTTTCCATAAATTCTCAAATGTATCTTTTAGATAAAAACTAAGTTCTGAATTTTTGACTTCATCAAGAATATGTGAGACCTCAAGAGAACCTCCTCCAAGAGCAATTACGGAATCATTATTTGGCAATGCTTCAAAAGTTTTAAGTTCAATATTACGAAAATATTTTTCACCTTTTGTTTGAAAGATTTTATTTATACTTCCATATTTTTTTTCAATATTTTCATCTAAGTCAATTGTGTTTACATTTACTATCTGTTTTATTTTTTTGAGGATCGATGTTTTACCAGAACCCATGAATCCAACTAAATAGATATTATTCTGTTTCATAGTTCATTTTCCAAGTCTGATTGTCCATGTCAAAATCATCAACATTCAATTTTGAAATACTATCAAAGTTTTTTACAATTTCTTTTTTGCTGTCCCCTCCAGTTTTAAGTAATAAGTTTCTTAAAATTTCAAATGCCATTGCACTTTCAAAAATTGGGACAGCTCTTGGTACCGCACATGTATCTGAACGTTCGTAAACTGTCTCTGTTTCACCCTTTGATGATAAATTTACGCTTTTTATCGGAGTTAAAGTCGTACTAATTGGTTTTAAATATGCTTTAACTATAATTTCTTCTCCATTAGTCATACCACCTTCAAAACCTCCAAGATTATTGGATTCTTTTTTGATAGATCCATCTTGTAAAACATATTGATCTTGAACATCTGTTCCAAAGTTTCTTGAAGCTTCTATTCCATTACCTATTTCAACAGCTTTTACACTTTGTATTGACATAAATATTCTGGCTAGATTTGCATCTAACTTTCTATCCCAATGTACAAAGCTTCCTAATGTAGGAGGTACTCCAGATGCTATTGTTGTGATTGATCCACCAAGAGTATCTTTCTTTTTTCTTGCTTCTAGTATCTCATTCTCCATATCTTTCCCAGATTTTTCATCTGGACAAGATACAGACGATTCAGTGACTTTTGATTGTAGTTCTTGTAAATCAATTATTTTTTCTTGAACATAATCAACTTTTCCAATGCTAGAAACATATCCACAAATATTAATTTCAAAAGTTTCTAAAATTTGAGCCGCTATTGCTCCTAGAGCACATCTCATAGCTGTTTCCCTCGCACTTGATCTTTCCAGTACTAATCTGATGTCCGAACTATTATATTTTGCAGTTCCTATCAAGTCAGCATGTCCAGGTCTTGGTACTACATAAGGTTCGATATCTTTGTCTTTCCAATTTTTCCAATCATTATTTTTAATTTTTAATGTGATTGGCCCCCCAGTAGTTAAGTTGTTTATTATTCCCGAGGTTATCTCAACTTCATCACTTTCAATATTCATTCTTCCACCTGAACCTAGGCTTTTTTGTCTTCTTTTGAGAAAACTATCAATATAGTCTTTTGTCACGTGAAATCCAGCAGGTAGGCCTTCGATGATGCCTGTTAACTCAGGCCCATGGCTTTCACCGGCAGTTAAGAATCTAATCATTGTGACCTTCTAGTAATTTGTATAACTCATCATATATATCTAAAACTTGTAAGTTAAGATTTGTCCATATGTTAAAAGACAATACTGCTTGGCAGATAAGCATCCCTGTACCATCATAAGACTCAAATTCTGAAATAAATTTTTCGAAAAAAGAATTTCTATAACCATATCCAATATTTAAAAATAATTCTAGATTTGTAAATTGATTTGTATCTAAATCAAGTGATGCCGTGGATAAATGAGACATCCCAACTGGAGTAGTATTAATCACTAAATCAATTTCAGGAGCAAGTTCTTTTGCATTTACATATGAAATTGTCTCATCAGTTTGATTTCTACTTACAACATAAGTTTTTGTTTTATGAGTTGATAAAGCATATTTAATTGCTTTGGAACTTCCACCACTTCCCAAGATTAATATATTTTTTTTATTCAAATCATATCCAATTTTTTTCAAAAATAGTGTAAAACCTTCAAAGTCAGTATTGAAAAGTTCAATTTTATCATCTGTTATTTTTACAGTGTTCGTAGATCCTATTTTTTGGACATGTTCATCAATATTAAAATTGATATCTAAATTTAGTATTTTTTCTTTGTGTGGAATTGTAATATTAAATCCATCAAGATCAGTTATTAATGTATCTACTGATTCTGCTGTTAAATTCTCAATCTTAAATGGCTCATATTTACTATCCAAATTGTTCATATTAAACAAATAGTTCTGAATAATTGGAGAATAAGTTTTTTCGAGTGGCCATCCAATAATTCCATAATTACTCATTTATTTCACCTCCTAATAGCTTTATATCTTCAAAAAAAGAAGGATATGAATCATTTATGCACTCAAAATTATCAGGAATTATTTTTTTATTGAGTCCTATGTTTGCAACTATTGCTGTCATAGCAATTCTATGATCATCAAGTGTTTCAATATTTCCTTTTTTTAATTTTTGGATACCTTGAATCTCAAACCCATCATCAAGCAACTTAATATGACCACCTAAATTAAGAATGAAATTTTTCATCGCATCTAATCTATTTGATTCTTTAACTTTTAGCTCTTCAGCGCCAACTACTTTTGTCAATCCTTTGGCTTGTGAGGCAAGTAAAGTAAAAATTGGAATTTCGTCTATTAAATCGGGAATTTCGTCTTTGCTAACTGTTGTTCCATTAAGTATTGACTTATTTATTTTTATATCACCTATTACTTCATTGTTTTCTTCTCTAATATTTAAGATCTCAATTTTTGCTTTCATTCTTTTTAAGACTTTTATAAATCCCAGTCTTCTTTCATTAATTAGCATGTTGGAAAGAATTATTTCTTTACCTCTTAGTAAACCAAGAGCAATTAAAAAAGCACCTGAAGATATATCGCCTGGAATAGTAATGTTCAATGGTTCTAATTTAGTTGTTGGTGGGACAGTTAATGTATTTCCAAGCCTCAATATATCTACACCCATAGCTACAAGCATTCTCTCAGTATGATCTCTAGTAGGAACGGTTTCTTCGATAAGGGTAGGTTCATTATGATAAAGGGAAGCGAGGATTAATGCACTTTTGACCTGAGCACTTGGTACTTTAGTATTTTGAAAACTGAATGAGTATTCTTTTGGATTAAAATTTATTGGTAAAAAATTATTTTTTATCTTCATCTGAGCTCCATGGCCAACCAATAAATCAGTAATTCTATTCATTGGTCTTTTATTTAATTGAGTGCTGCCAATTAATGTTGAAGAAAATTTTTGTTTAGATAATAATCCAATAAGCAATCTAGCGGTTGTTCCAGAATTCTTAGCATTAAGCTCATTGTTTGGTTTTTTTAATCCATTTATTCCTTGACCAGTTATTGAAACATTATCCTCGATTTTTACATCAGCCCCCATTTGTTCAACAATTTTTAAAGAGGCTTTTGTATCTTCGCTTATTAATAAATTCTTAATTACAGATGTGCCCTCTGCTAAAGCAGAAAACAAAATTGCCCTATGGGATATAGATTTATCTCCTATCACTTGAACTGTTCCGGATAACCCTCGATTAATAAATTTCAACTTAATGGTCTCTCTCCAAACTTTTCTGATAAAGCTCTTCTCCACTCAACTGACGAGGTGAGGTATTCTATTAATTGATTTTTCTCCTGAAGTGTCATTAATGAGGATATTTCATCAATTAGTGAAATAAGAAATTTATTTATATTTTCAGAGTTTGTGTTGTACATGTCTATTATCATTTCTGGATTTGTTCTTGTTAGCCTTGTTGCGCCATCGAATCCACCAGCTGCTAAACCCATAATTTCATCTATTTCATAATCTTTTTTAGCTATCCCAACCAATGCTGAACTTATTAAATGTGGCAAATGACTGGTAATAGATAGTATTTCATCATGTTTTTTTCGATCTATCCACACTTCTTTGCAGTTCAATATGTTTACTAAATCTCTGGCGATTTTTTTTGAATTATCATTCATAGATTCTGTTTCACAAAGTAAAAATGTTGCATCATCGTACATTTCTGGTGTAGGTTCCCAGATTCTATTATCAGCTAAACCACACAAAGGATGACCACCTACAGAAGGTATTTTGGAGTTATCCATAAGATCACAAATTGATTCTTTAGTACCACCAATATCAATTAATAATTTTGAATCATAAATTTCATTACCCTCTGATAGGAATGACACTATATTATTTATCGGCATAGATAGAACTGTCACATCATAACTTTCCTCTTTAGATTTTGTATCAATACCAAATTTTTCAGCTCTATTTTCTGCTTCCTTATCAACGTCCTGACCAAAAACATCTATACCTTTACTTTTTAAATTGATTCCAAGGTTTGCACCCATCAATCCAAGGCCAATTATTTTTACTTTGTTAATCATATTTTTAATGACCTACCAACTACTTCAGCCATCGAACTTACTTTTTTCCCTAAGTCAGTAAGTTCTGGTGGAGTTAAAGCTTGTGGCCCATCACATAATGCTTCATCTGGCCTTGGATGTATCTCAATAAGAAGACCGTCTGCTCCTGCAGCAATAGCTGCTAAAGCAATTGGAGCAACTAAATTATTTGCCCCAGTCCCATGGCTTGGATCAGCAATAACTGGTAAATGTGTATTCATTTTCAAATAAGGAATAGCATTTATATCAAAAGTATTTCTTGTGGCTGTCTCAAAGGTTCTGATACCTCTCTCACATAAAATAACATTTTCATTACCTCTCGTAAGGATATATTCGGAAGCTAAAAGTAGCTCTTCAAGGGTTGCGCTCATTCCTCTTTTTAATAAAACTGGAAGTTTTGATTCTCCAACAGCTTCCAAGAGTTTAAAGTTTTGCATATTTCTCGCTCCGATTTGAAGTACATCAACATATTTCTCCATCATCTCAAGATGCTGAACATCCATAATTTCACTGAATAATGGTAAATTATGTAAATCTGCAGCTTCTTTAAGCAATACTAGACCTTCTTCACCAAGACCTTGAAAACTGTATGGAGAGGTTCTTGGTTTGAACGCACCACCTCTTAATCCATTTCCTCCAGCTTGAACAACAGCTTCAGCTGTTTCTAACGTTTGTTCTTGATATTCTGCGCTATCTGGCCCTGCTATAAATGCAAGTTCTTTACCTCCCACAACTAAATCTTTGATTTTTACTTCTGTATTTGATGCTTTATAGGTTTTACTTGCAAGCTTGTAAGATCTTCCGATTGGAATAACCTGATGAACGTTATCTAACAATCGCATAACTCCACGATTATCTTCAATTACCTTCCCATGGACAGCAACTACAGTCCTTTCAACTCCATAAAGAACTTTTGGCTCATGACCTTGTTCAATTGCCTTTGCCTTTACCTTTTCAATGTCTTCCTCAGAAGCAGCTTGCTTCATTACTACGATCAATTTGTTCCTCCTAAAAAAAAATCGGGCTTTTGCCCGATTTGACACAACGTTACTTTAGGGCAGCTTATATGTGCGCTCTAAAGTAAAAGTATGTGTTAATTTTCATTGTGGTAATGATACCATGTATGACAGATTTGCAAATAGTTTTTATCTATCTGGTCTTAAATTCTTAGCTTCACCTAAATAGATATGAGTTACTTCAATTTCATCATTGTAAGTTACTAAAACTCTTATACAACCTTCAAGGTCATTAATTATGTTTGGTGCCTTTGTATCAATTGCAGATAATTGATGGTGACCAAGTTCTCTGAGAGCCTTTGCTGGAAAAGCGGCATCAAGATCATTGGTAACAGTAAAAATTACAGAAACAATTTTTGAAATATCAAGGTTGTTATTTTCTACAATCGTATTAAATAATTCTTTTGTAGATTTTAATATATCGTTTTCTGTGTTCTCTACTGTAGCAATTGCTCCCCTTATTCCATTCATGACAACTAATGATAAAAAAAAAGAGTGGACGTTGTCCACTCTTTTTTTTAAAAAATGTATGTTTTACATCATACCTTCCATACCACCCATTCCTCCAGGAGGCATTGGAGCTTCTGGCTCTGGTTCTTCAGCTATCAAGGCTTCAGTTGTTAAAACGAGAGAAGCAATAGATGAAGCATTTTCAACAGTTGATCTCGTAACTTTTGCTGGATCAATAACTCCATCTTTAACAAGATCTACCATCTCACCATTAGAGGCATTTAATCCAACATTTCCTTTTTCTGCTTTTACTTTTTCAACCATTACTCCACCTTCAAAACCAGCATTTTCTGCAATTTGTCTTAATGGTGCTTCTAATGCTTTTTTGACGATGTTTCTACCAATTACTTCACCCTCTGATCCTCCAGAAATTTTATCTACAGTATCTTGGGCTCTGATGAGAGTAACACCACCACCAGCAACGATACCTTCTTCAACAGCTGCTCTTGTTGCTGCTAGGGCATCTTCAATTCTCATTTTCTTTTCTTTTAATTCGACTTCTGTAGCTGCGCCAACTTTTACTTGGGCAACTCCACCTGAGAGTTTTGCTAATCTTTCCTGAAGTTTTTCTTTATCCCAGTCAGAATCTGATTCGTCAATCTCGGATTGAATTTGTTTTACTCTTCCTTCAACATCAGCTTTTTTGCCTTTGCCATTAACAATTGTGGTATTGTCTTTTTTGACAATTACTTTTTCAGCTTGGCCTAACATATCAACAGTTGTGTTTTCAGTTTTCAACCCTAACTCTTCAGAAATTACTTCTCCTCCTGTAAGGATTGCTATATCTTGGAGCATAGCTTTTCTTCTTTCACCAAATCCTGGAGCTTTTACAGCTACGGATGTAAAAGTACCTCGTATTTTATTAACAACAAGCGTCGCTAATGCTTCCCCTTCAACATCTTCAGCAAGAATGATCAATGGTTTTCCTGAATTCATTACTTTTTCAAGAACTGGTAATAGATCATTAACTGCTGTGATTTTTGAATTGACAATAAGAATATATGGGTCTTCTAAAATTGCTTCTTGTCTATCAGGATCAGTTACAAAATAAGGTGATATAAATCCCTTATCGAATTGCATACCGTCAGTAAATTCAAGTTCCATTCCAAAAGTTTGGCCTTCTTCAACTGTGATTACACCGTCTTTACCAACTTTCTCCATTGCTTCAGCAATTGTTTCTCCTATTTCAGAGTCTGCAGCAGAGATTGATGCAACCTGAGCAATTTCATCTTTACCACCAATTGATTTTGAGAAACCAGCTATAAACTCTGTTACAGCTTGTGCAGCTTCAAGCATTCCTCTTTTTACTTCCATTGGATTAACACCCGCAGAAACAGTTTTCATGCCCTCATTAACCATTGACTGAGCCAAAACAGTTGCAGTGGTTGTACCATCACCAGCGACATCATTTGTTTTTGATGCTACCTCTTTAGCTAGTTGAGCACCCATGTTTTCGTAGGGGTCTTCTAGATCAACTTCTTTTGCTATGGTGACACCATCATTTGTAATTGTTGGTGCTCCCCATTTTTTTTCTAAAACTACATTTCTACCTTTAGGTCCAAGTGTTACTTTGACAACATCTGCTAATTTATTAACACCGTCCTCAAGGCCTTTTCTTGCTTTTTCGTTAAATACTAGAGTCTTCTTTGCCATTTTTTCCTCCTATTATTTTCCGACTACTGCGAGTATATCTCTACTTGATAAAATCAAATATTCTTCGCCGTCAACTTTAATTTCTGTTCCACCATATTTTGAATAAACAACTTTGTCACCTTTTTTAACATCAGGTTTAATTTTTTCTCCGTTGTCATTAGTTTCTCCAGGTCCTACAGCAACAACCTCTCCTTCTTGGGGTTTCTCCTTCGCCGTATCAGGTATGTAAATTCCCGATGGAGTTTTCATATCTTCTTCAGATAGTGGTTTTACGACAACTCTATCTCCTAGTGGTTGAAGATTCATGTTTAATTCCTTCCTAAAATTTTCTACTTTTTGAATTTAATATAGTTATGTTTATAAAGGTATTTATTTTCTTAAATTGTTAAGAAATTATTGAAGATAACCTTATATCGTCAATATTCATTTTATTTGTAATAAGCTCATTTTTAGCAGCAACGCAAATCATTGCTGCATTATCAGTTGATAATTTTGGTGAAGGTAAATAAAGGTTTTTATTATTATTTTCAGAAAATAATACAATTTTTTCACGTAACCTAGAATTTGCCATGACTCCACCTCCACCTGATATATTGTTAACACCAGTTTCTTTAATCGCTTTGACAAAAATTTCCATTAAGGAATCAACGATTGCCTCTTGATATGATGCAGCAAAATCTTTTTTTAATAGTTGATCCTCTTCTGAAAGCTTCTGTAGAAAATAAACTGCTGCTGTCTTCAATCCAGAAAAAGAATAGTCAAATTTGTTTGAAGTTTTAGGTCGAGGAAGATCTACTTTTTTTGGGTCACCGCCTTCTGATATTTTTTGTATCGCTGGTCCCCCAGGAAAACCAAATCCACAAAATCTTGATAGCTTGTCAAAAGCTTCACCTGCCGCATCATCAATGGTTGAGCCCAAGAGATTATATTTTCCCCAATCTTCAACTAAAACAATTTGTGTATGTCCTCCAGAGACAAGTAATGATAGAAATGGAGGCTCCATGTTTGGATGCTCAATAAGAGGTGCACTTAGATGTCCGACCATATGATCTACTGCATAAAATGGCTTTTCAAGTGCCCATGCTACAGATTTTGCAAAATTGTATCCTACCACAAGACTGCCTGCCAGACCCGGACCATCAGTGCTAGCCACAATATCAATCTCACCTATATCTATCCCGCATTCATTGATAGAAGAATGAAAAAGATTTCTTATCATTTCAGCGTGTGCTCTAGAAGCAACTTCCGGTACTACCCCACCAAATTTCTCATGAATTTCGACTTGTGATGAAATCTTGTTTATTAAGAGCTTGTCACCTTTCATTAACGCTATCGCTGTCTCATCACAACTTGTTTCAAAACCTAAAATAATTTTTTCACTCTGCATATACTTTTTCCTTAATAAAAATGTCTGCGTCTTCGGTGACATAATATTTTTGTCTTTTACCAAAATGTTTAAATTTGTATTTTTTATATAAACTCTGCGCAGATTTATTAGATTCACGAACTTCCAAGATAATTTTTTCATATTTTGAAGCTTCAAAATAACTTATTAATTCGTCCATAAGTTTGGTTGCTACACCTTTTTTTCTGTATTCTTCCAATACACCAATTCCTAAAATCTCAATATCATGATGAATGAATTGGATACCCAAATAACCTATAATTTCATCTTCATTTTGATAAATCCAATATTTAAAACTTTTATCATTAATTTTTTGCTTAATGATGCTGGCATCCCATGACATAGAAAATAAATTTTGCTCTAAGTTTGATAGCTTAAGTGCTGTTTCAGGCGAACAAAATTCTAGACTTTTAATCATAAAACTTCACATTCCCACTCAAACTATCTTTTGATAATGTCACATCAGGTTCTCTCATATATTCAAGGTTTATTTCATTAAAGTCTGGATAATCTTTTATTTTTTCACCAACGTTATAAATGTTTTCAGCAGTTACAAATCTCGGCTCGGCTAATTTAGTATTACTATCAGTAAGAATTTTTTTATTTTCTATAAGATCCCAATTACCTACTAGTAATTTTTTATCGGCGTCATCAGAAAGTTTAATTTCTAAGCTTTCAACTGAAATAACTTGAGGGTTTAACTCTCGTGTTACGCCACCCGGAACTGGCATATATTCACAATAAGCAAACTCATTTCGTTTGATATCAATTAATGAACATATTTTTCTATGGCTTGTATGCGCTGCAAACGCAAGAGCATCGAGACCATTTACTGGAATTATAGGTATGCCCAAAACAGCACCAAGCCCTTGAGACACTGATAAACCGATTCTTAGTCCAGTGTAATATCCTGGTCCTACGTCAAGATAAAGTGCGCTAAGATCATTTCTGCTTACTTTTGTTTTATCAAATAATTCATTAATTTGATTGAGAAGTATTCCTGTAGAACCCCTATTGGTTTTTGAAACAAAACTAGCAACCAATTTATCCTTAAAAATAGCTGCAGAAACATATTCACCTGATGTAGAAATAGATAATTTGTACAATTTAAAACCTTATCATTCTTGTTGAATCATCAATTATATCAATATCAACAATTGTCCAATTATTAAGATTTGTATCTGGAAGTTGGTTAGACCATTCAACAAAAAATAAGGTTTTTTCTTCAAATAAAGGAAGATCGAGATCAATAAATTCTTGGAATGATGAGAGTCTATATAGGTCAACATGATAAATGCATAAATCTTCTTTGAGATAATTTTTTACAATATTAAATGTTGGGGAAGTTACATTATCTTCGATTCCCAAATGGTAAATTATTTTTTTGATTATTGAAGTTTTCCCAGCCCCTAAACTTCCGTTAAATCCTACAACAGAAGGAATTGATAATTTTGTTACAAAGTCTTTTGCAAATTCATCTAAATCTGATTCTTTAAGCTCGATCTCATTCAATTTCAACCCTTTCAAGTCGTTCATTAATATTAGTAAGGATCTCCCATTCAATAGTCTTATTCCATTTTGCAATATCGAAAACTGTAATTTTAAGTTCATTGTTCTCAGAATTTCCTAAAAGAACAACTTCATCATTAATATTTGCCTCAACATCTGTGATGTCATATAAAATTTGATCCATAGTTACTCTTCCTATCAAATTGCAATATGTATTGTTAACTATTACTTTTCCATCAGGAAATGTACTCCATGGATATCCATCGCCATATCCTACGGGCGATACTCCTACAGTTGTGTCTCTATCTAGAGTCAATGCTTTTCCATAAGAAACGGCTTCACCTTTTTTTCTATGGTGAATGTTTGATATTCTTGTTTTTATTGCCATCGTAGGTTTGAGGTCTTGAACAACTTCTGCGGGTGTTATGTTGCACCCATATACTGCGAGACCAACTCTTGACAGGTTAAAAGTAGGATCAAAATTATAAAATGATGATCCAGAATTATCTGCATGTAATAGTAAATTATCTGTATTTACATCCTTGATTGTTTGTTTGAACAATTCGATAGATTCTTCTGTAGGCTCTATCTCTTCGTCAGCTAATGGAAAATGGGTGCATATACCAGCAAGATTTATGGTTTTAGAGTTTGTTATTTTTTCATAAAGGTTTTTAAAATCTTCTGGTTCACAACCAACTCTGTGCATACCAGTATCGATTTTTATATGGGCATTGAATGCTTTACCGGATTTTGCTAGACCGTCAATAAAAAAATCATTATAAACTGTTAAGTCGATATTGTATTTCTCTATATTGTCTATCTCTCCAAGTGATGGCTCCGTAAGCAACAATACCCTTAGTTCATCAGATTGAGCACGAACTTTTTTTGCTTCACTAATAGCTGCTACTGCAAACCATTTGATTCCAGCTTCCATTGCCGTTTTGACGGTCCATTCAATGCCGTGACCATAACCATTGGCTTTGACAACCAAGCAAAGTTCCTTATCTGATAGTTGTTTTAATAATTCTATATTGTGTAAATAATTTGTCTTATTTACGTATACGTAACCTCTATCCATATTATTTATTCTACAGTAACTGACTTTGCAAGGTTTCTTGGTTGATCAATCGATTGGCCATTCTTGTTAGCCACGTGATAAGCAATAAATTGTAGAGGTATGATCGAGATCAAAGTAGTTAGTAATTCATTACTATCTGGTAGAGCGACATAATCATTTGATATATTCTCAAGTTTCTCTGACTCACTATCTCCAATAGCAATTACATATGCTCCCCTAGCAATAACCTCTTGTACATTACTTGTCGTCTTATCAAGTAGATGATTTTGACTAGCAGTAACTATTACAGGGGTTCCTTCTTCTATTAAAGCGAGTGTGCCGTGTTTAAGCTCTCCTGCTGCTAATGCCTCAGCATGAAGATAGGAAATTTCTTTTAATTTTAAGGCACCTTCAGCTGCTAAAGCATAATCTAATCCTCGACCAATAAAATAGATATCATTCTTTTTATAGATTTTTTCAGATATTTCTTTTATTTGACCTTCACAAGCCATGGTCTGATCTATTAGGTTTGGGAGTTCTGCAATTTCATCAAATAAGACATCTAACTTATTTTGAGCGTCCCAGTGTTTTGCTATAACAAGCTGAGAAACAAGCATACCTAAATAAGCTTTAGTAGAAGCTACGCCTATCTCTGGACCTACATGTAAATAAAATACACTATCAGCCATTCTTGCTAGCGAACTACCAACCACATTTACTAAAGCAAGAACATGTGAGCCATTTTCCTTTAATAATTCTGTAGCAGCAATAGTGTCCATGGTTTCTCCAGACTGGGAAATTACAATACCTAAATCGTTTTTTCCCACGATTGGTTCTCTATATCTAAACTCGGAAGCAAGCTCAACACTTACCGGAACTCCAAGAACTTTCTCAAATAGGTCTTTTCCAAACAAACCGGCATGATAGGCTGTTCCGCATGCAACAATCCAAATTTTTTCAAATTTTGAAGCCTCGTCTAACTTAATCGGGATTTCATCTGAGGATGCTTCAAGCCTTCCCGATAAAGTTCTTTCGATTACCTCAGATTGTTCAAGTATTTCCTTATACATAAAATGGTCATACCCTGACTTCTCTGCTTCAGATACCTCCCAATCAATTTCTTGAATTTCTCTCTGGATTTCATTTAATTCAGAGTCGAACAACTTATATTTACCATTTTTAATTTCTACAAAATCACCGTTTTCAAGAAATATCATTTTCTTTGTATGTTCCAAGATTGCTGCTGAATCAGATGCTAGAAAAACCTCATTATCACCAACTCCAAGAACTAAAGGACTCATTAATCTTCCTGCAACAATAGTGTCCTCTTCTTTAGTTGTAGTTACAACAAGGGCATATGTTCCCTCAAGTGTTTTTGCTACATCTACGACTGTTTTTAAAAGATTTCCATTCCATTTTCTGCTTAACTCTACAGCTACGACTTCCGTGTCGGTGTCTGAATTAAATTTAAATCCGTCGTTTATAAGATCTTTCTTGATTTCTGCATAATTCTCAATAATGCCATTGTGAATGATTGCAAATTCATCATTGTTGTCTGAATGTGGATGTGCATTCACATCATTTGGTACTCCATGAGTTGCCCATCTTGTATGACCAATCCCAATGTTTCCTAAAATTTGCTTATCTTCTAAATGTTCTTTTAAGACATCGAGTTTACCCTCTTTTTTTTCAATCGTAATTTTGCTTCCATCAGAAATTGCTATTCCTGCCGAATCATATCCCCGATATTCCAAACGAGAAAGACCATTGATTAAAATTGGTAAAGGTTCTTTAGGGCCTGAATACCCTACAATTCCACACATTATATCTCCATTCCAACGAGCAGGTTAAAATAAAGACTGCTTTAAATTGTCTCTGTTCAAAAATTTCTCTTTGTTTTTAAACAATTTATATCGACCGCAGAGCCGAGTATGCATCCGCCGAATTTTTCGATAACATACTTCCTCGTCACCTCGTTAAAGGCCAGGCGCTATATTGCTCGTTATAAAGAGTATATCGATAAGTATGGTTAATTTAGGTATTTATTAATTTTTGTAATAAGCTCATTTGAAAAATCTTCCATAGCTTCATTACTTTTAGCCTCAACAAGTACACGCAATAATGGTTCTGTCCCTGAATTACGTATTAAATATCTTCCATCTAAATCTTTTTTTATTGACATGTCTAAAGCTATCTGGTTGATGTATTCTAATTCTTCGTCATTTAATTTATTTTTTAGTTCTAGGTTTGTCAGTTTTTGTGGGTATTCATAAAGATTCTCGCTCTTAAAATCACTCAAAGCTACACCGAAGTGTTGCATAGCTTTCAAAACATAGATTAATGTAACTAGACCGTCACCAACTGGTAATAAGTCAGAAATAATGATGTGACCAGACTGTTCTCCACCTAAAGCAGCATCATATTTTTTCATTGCTTCTGCAACATATTTATCACCAACTGGAGTTTCAATAAGATCAAAATTAAATTTTTCTATGGCTTGTTTAAAGCCATAATTTGACATTACCGTACTAACAACAATGTTATTGGTAAGCTGATTAACCTCTGATAAATATTTTGAAAGAATTGTTAATATCAGATCTCCATTTACAATATCTCCATTTTCATCAACCATTATTAATCTATCGGCATCACCATCAAAAGATGCGCCAATTTCACCCTTTTCTATATTTTTTTGTAGATTCTCAGGAACTGTTGCTCCACAGTCTTCATTAATATTTAAGCCATCCGGTTGATTATTGATAATTCTGTAATTTGCATTTTTTTTATCAAATAACTCTTTTATGACTGTTGATGCTGATCCGTTTGCTGCATCGATGAGTATTTGAAAATTACTAAAATCAATATCTGTAACCTTATCAAGAAAATTAAGATACTCATGATGTCCATCACTTAAATTAATTATTTGAGAATGTTGATTTGGTAGTTCTAAACTTTCGATATTTTTTTCAATTGATATTTCATCATCATCATCTAATTTTGATCCGTTTTCTTGAATTAACTTTATGCCGTTATATTCAGCAGGATTATGTGAAGCAGAAATTATAATTCCAAGATCGTAATTAAATTTTTTCAAAATTATAGGCATTGAACCAGAAGGTAAAACTCCATGATTAAAAATATTTACTTTGCTTGAAAATCCTATGGAAATCCAATTAAGAATTTCATCTGAAGATGAACGTGTATCTGAAATGACAGCAATATTTTTGGGATTTATATGTTGTTCAACAGATGCGGATATTTTGGATATGAGATCTTGACTTAAAGTATCGTTAGGTATTCCCCTAATACCATCAGTACCAAAATACTTCTTCAATGAATTATTATCTTTTAGTAAATTGCTCTGCTCTACGGGCTTTCTTTAGTCCGTATTTTTTTCTTTCAACTTTGCGAGCATCTCTAGTAAGTAGGCCTGCTTTTTTTAGTTTTGGTCTAAGTTCTGGATCAAATTGAATTAAAGCGCGTGAAATACCTAAAGCTACAGCATCAGCTTGAGCAGATAATCCACTTCCGTTGACATTAACTTTTAAATCAAACTTTTTTTCCATACCAACGACATTGAAAGGTTTATTGATTGTCATTCTCATTGATGGACTTGGAAAATAATTTTCTATTGATTTACCATTAAATTCAAAATTTCCATCGCCTTCACTTAACATAACTCTTGCAACAGATGTTTTTCTTCTTCCTGTTCCTAATATTGTTTTACTCATTACTCGACTACCTTCTTTATATTAAAACTTAATTCTGAGGGATTTTGGGCACTATGTGGATGGGTATCGTCTCTATATACATATAATTTTTTTAAAATTGATCGTCCAAGTCTATTTTTTGGAAGCATTCCCCAAACCGCACGTTCTATAATTTTTTCTGGTTTTCTTTTCTTCAAAGAATTAAATGATTCTTCTTTCAAACCACCAGGGTAACCTGAGTGATCATAGTACATCTTTTGTTCAGGCTTTTTAGACGTAGCTTGAATTTTCGAGGCATTGATTACAATTACGTAATCTCCGACATCTAAATGAGGAGCAAATTGTGGTTTGTGCTTTCCTCTAAGTATTTGTGCAATCTCGCTAGCCAATCTGCCAACAGGAAGTCCACTTGCATCAACCAAGTGCCAATTTCTTTCAGATGACTCAACACCATCAAATGTCGTTTTTGTACTCATAAAACCTTATAGAATCGTAACGAGATTTAAGTATAAATTGTATTCATATTTATGGAAACTAGTATTTGATTTTCCATAAATGTAACCCATTGCTTGGAACCATAAATCTATGTCTTTCGTCAGAGGGGCTTACTAATGATTTTTTCAAATCCTCTAATGTTACTTTTGAATCAATTACAGCAAGTTGACAACCAACTATACATCTGACCATATTGTGAAGAAAAGAATTTCCCTCTATTGTATATACAAATTTTGAATTTATCTTTGACCATTTACTTACTGAAATGGTTCTTATCGGTGTTTGATTAGATCTCAATTTAGAAAAATTTTGAAAATTTTTTTCTCCTAAGAAGATTTTTGAAATATCATTGAGCTCGTCAATATCTAAATCCTTATTAATGAAATATACAAAATCTTTTGAAAAAGGTATTTCTTTAGATTTATTCAAAATAAAAAATTTATAGATTCTAGATTTGGCATCAAATCTAGGATTAAAATTTTCATTTACTTTTTTACATTTAATCATTCTTATTTCATCAGTAATTAACGAGTTGAAAGATTGGATAAACTTAGTATTTAATTGATAAGGAGATTTAATAGAAATTATTTGAGATTTTGCATGAACACCTGAATCAGTTCTTCCAGAATAACTTAGATCATAATTATCAAGCAGTTGATCCAATACTTGTTTCATCTCTCCTTGAATTGTTCTATTTTTTGGTTGTATTTGAAAACCATGAAAATTAGTTCCATTGTAAGAAATTTCTAATTTATAAGTAGCCAATCTAAATAATGATTTTTAAAGGATCTGATGTCCAAAATAAAACAAAAATAAATATTGCAGAAGCTAATTTTGAGTTTCTTTTATCAACTAAAAATCCAAGCTCTAGTGACTTTGATATTGTCATGTATATCCAAAAAATAACCAGTAGGATAAATATTTGATTTACCCTTTGATCAAAATTTCCAAACAAATTTTGTAATATAAATAGCACTGCTACAAAACCAATCAACCCATGGGAATATCCTGTAATAGTTGCAACACTATTAATGTCGATAGCTTCTTTAAATAATCTGCTTAGGGCAAACCACATAACCAAACTTGCAAATAACCAAGAGAATGTACCATCCAATATTCCAAAAAAAAGATAATCGATATGGCTTGAAAAGGATCTATAAAGCAGAGGAAACATCGGTGTATAAACTAGCAAAAGGCTTGCAGTAACAATAAGAAGGGCATTTCCAGTTTCATATCTATCTTGGCTGATTCGTGATATCACTTCTGAATCAAATCTTATGAAAAGTTTAAATTGTTTCCAAACGTCTTTAAATGTGTTCAATTTATACTAACTCTAAAACTGCGAGTTCGGCCCCATCACCTTTTCTATGACTTGTTCTTGTTATTCTCGTATATCCGCCATCTCTATCTTGATATTTTGGACCAATCTCATCGAAAAGTTTTGCTACAACTGCTTTATTTTGTATAAACTTTAAGACTTGTCTTCTGTCATGAAGAGAACCTTTTTTAGCCTTTGTAATTACTTTATCCACATAGGGTTTTGTAACTTTTGCTTTTGTAAGAGTTGTTTCAATTTTTTCGAACTCTATTAGAGAAGCAATTAAATTACTGATAATTTGATCTTCGTGTGAAGAAGATCCTCCAAGCAACTTTCCTCTTCTAGGTTTAGGCATCTGAATTATCGTCCAAATTCAAATCAGAGCTTGTAGGTAAACTTAGACCAAGTTCATCTAACTTTGCTACGAGTTCGTCTAAGCTTTTTTGTCCAAAATTAGTAAGGTTTAGTAAGTCGTCTTCTGTATATTCCAGAATTTGACCAACAGTTGTTATATTTTCTCTACCTAAACAATTTCTTGGTCGTTCAGATAAATCCAATGCATCTACTGATAGTGATAAATCAGGTGAACTACCCTCAGAAATAGTAAGCTCTCCTAGCTCAAGACCTACTCCTTCATCAATATCTGCAAATAATTTCCACAGTTCTCCTAAAGTTTTTCCAACAGAAGAAATTGCTTCACTAGGTTCTATTGATCCATCTGTTTCAACATCTAGGCTGAGTTTGTCATAGTTTGTTACTTGACCTACTTGAGTTGGTGAAACTGAATAACTTACTTTAACTACTGGAGAGAAAATTGAATCGATTGGAATAAAACTAGAATCACTTGTTTTATTTTTATCAGCAAGTCGGTATCCGACACCATGAGCAATTGAAACTTCCATGTCTAAGGTTGAATCATTTGAAAGTGTACAAATCTTAAGATCTGTGTTTACAACTTCAACTCCTGCTGGACATTGTATTTGTGCAGCTTTTACTTCTCCTGGTCCTTTTGCTTTAACTGTCAAAGTGTGACTTTCTTGATCATCAACTTTTAAAACTAATCTTTTTAAATTTAATAAAACATCAAGAACATCTTCTACAACTCCAGGTACAGAAGTAAATTCATGATTTACTCCATCAATTTTTACACCTGTCACCGCTACGCCAGGGACTCTTGATAATAAAGCCCTCCTCATTGTATTACCGAGGGTTAGTCCAAACCCAGGTTCAAGTGGTTCAATAACAAAATTAGATCTGGATTTTCCAAGATCTTCTTGAGATATTTCTGGTCTTTGCAAGATTAACATTGTTCTCCTCTCTTATTCTATTTAGAATAAAGTTCTACTATTAACTGCTCTTCTATTTGTTGACTTGCATCATTTCTAGTTGGTTGATTTAAAACTTCTATATTTTTTTTCTTTTCGTCAATCTTTAACCAAGAAACTGGTTCTCTATCTTGTCCAGTATCTATTGTATGTTGAATAACTATTAAGTCGTTGCTTTGATCTTTCAGTTCAATTCTATCTCCAGGTTTTACTTGAATTGACGGAATATCTACCAGACTACCATTTAACTTGAAGTGTCTATGTGAAACTAGTTGTCTTGCCTGCGGTCTTGTTGAAGCAAAACCAGCCCTGTAAATTACATTATCAATTCTTGATTCAAGTAAAACTAATAAATTCTCACCTGTTATACCAGGCATTCTCGTAGCTTCTTTGTAATAATTTCTAAATTGTTTTTCCATTACGCCATACATATACCTAACTTTTTGTTTTTCTTTAAGCTGAGTTCCGTAATCAGTTTCTCTCATTCTTTTTTTGCCATTCTCTCCAGGAGGGTACGGTCTGTCTTGTAATGCCTTGTCGCCTTTTCTATTTTCAAAAACGTTAAAGCCAATTCTTCTTGAAACTCTTACCCTTGGTCCTGTATATCTAGCCACTAGCTTCTTCTCCTCTTTTTAGGGCGACAGCCATTATGAGGAGTTGGTGTAATGTCTTTTATAGTTCCAACATCCATTCCCATATTTTGAAGAGTTCTAACAGCTGTTTCTCTACCAGCTCCGGTCCCACTAATAATTATGTCTAATTTATGAATACCAAACTCGGTAGCTCTTCTGACGGCTTCTTCAGCTGCAACTTGAGCTGCATAGGGAGTTGATTTTCTTGAACCTTTGAATCCAACAGAACCACCAGAAGTCCATACGACAGTTTCACCATTTGTATCAGAAATATTAATTATTGTGTTGTTAAAACTAGCTTTAATGTGCGCTACTCCAGAAGGAATATTTTTTTTATTTTTTTTCTTAGATTTTTGTTCAGCCACTATTTCATAACTTTCTTTTTACCTGCTATTGCAAATCTAGGTCCTTTTCTTGTACGAGCATTAGTATGCGTTCTCTGACCTCTTACAGGTAAGCCAGTTCTGTGTCTCATACCTTGATATGTACCTATTTCAGTTTTTCTTCTTATATTTTGTGATACATCTCTTCTCAGATCACCTTCAACTCTAAAGTTTGATTCGATATACTTTCTTATCTTTGCAATCTCATCATTTGTAAGATTGTTAACTCTTGTGTCTGGATTTATTTCTAAATCGTTGCAAATGTCTTCTGCTCTTTTTGCACCTATTCCATGTATATATCTTAAAGATGCAATAACTCTTTTTTCTCTTGGTATATCAATACCTGAAATTCTTGCCAAAGTTAACCTTGCCTCTGCTTGTTTCTCGGGTTCCTTTTATTGATTACATATAGTTTGCCTTTCCTGCGAACTATTTGATCATTAGGACCTCGTTTTTTAATACTTGCTTTAACTTTCATTTATGTCTCCAAGTAATCCTACCCCTTGTAGGATCATATGGTGATACTTCCATTTCGACAACATCGCCTGGAAGAATACGAATATATTTCATTCTCATCTTTCCAGATACATGTGCCAAAATTTCTGCTCCACTCTCAAGCTTCACCTTAAAAGAGGCATTTGGCAGAGTTTCAGTTACAGTTCCCTGTACTTTTATTATGTTTTTTTCTTTTTCTACCAAAATTACCTGATTTTAGGACCGATAAACTAGATTAGTCAGATTGTGTATTATTACCAATATATTTTGAAAATTTACAATTCTGTCATAATGCATACTTCATCCTCCATTATTCCTATTGTATGTTCCCAGTGGGCCGATTTTTTACCATCTGACGTCCGAACAGTCCAGCCATCATCATCAACTTTTGTATCTGCTGAACCAATGTTAAACATTGGTTCTATGCAAATAGCCATGCCTTTTTTAAGAGTAAAACCTTTATTTTTGATTCCATAGTTAGGTACCTGTGGATCTTCGTGCATTTCTAAACCTATTCCATGACCAACATATTCTCTAACTACTCCGTAGGAATTTTTTCTTCCAACTTTTTCAATTTTATTTCCAATTGTTCCTAGTTTTTGTCCATCCTTTACAAGTTTTATTCCCTCGTAAAGTGCCTTTTTTGTAACATCTATTAACTTTTGATCCTCCTTGGAAATCTTCCCAATTCCATAAGTCAAGGCTGCATCTGCATGATATCCATTTACTACACATCCAACATCTATTGATAAAATATCGCCCTCTTCTAAAGTGAAGTTTTTAGGAATTCCATGGACTACAACATCATTTGGTGAAGCACAAATATATGAGGGGAAGCCTCTATAATTGAAAAAATTTGATGTTGAATTTGATTTTGTAATTATCTCTTCTGCTTTTTTATCAAGAATTTCAATTTTTGTACCAGGGAGTGAAATATTTTTAAGTTCCGCATGAATAGTTGCAACAATTTTTCCAGCTTTCTTCATGTTTAAGAAATCTTCATTTGATTTATATGTGATCATAATTCCATAAACTTTGAAATCTTATTAAAAATGTCATTGATTTCACCAAAAGCATTTACTGAATTTAATACTCCCTTGTTGTTGTAATAGTCGATCAAAGGTGCTGTCTCATTTTTGTATACTTCAAACCTTACTTTAATTGATTCTTCTGTATCATCGTCTCTTCCTCTTTCAAGCATCCGTTTAATTAATTCTTCTTCATTAACTTCAAATAAAATTACATTTCTAATCTCTAAATCATCAATTTCTAAGCTTTCTGCTTGAGCTATTGTTCTTGGAAAGCCATCTAAAATAGCTCCATCTTTACAATCTGAATTATCTAACCTATCAATCAACATTGCCGTAACAAGATCATCTGATACTAGATTCCCCTTATTCAGGATTTCCGCAGCTATAACTCCTAATTCTGTTTTATTTTCAACGTGTTCTCTGAGCATTACACCTGTTGAGATATGAGGTAGGTTAAAACTTTCTGATATTTTTTCAGCTTGAGTACCTTTTCCTGCACCTGGAGGTCCAAGAAAAATAGTGATATTTGTCAATCAATAAATCCTTCGTAATTTCTCATACTTAATTGACTTTCAATCTGCTTCATTGTTTCAAGTGCCACACCCACTGTAATCAAAATTGAAATTCCACTAAAACCAAGTGGGATATCCCAAATAGCAGAAGCTATTGAGGGTAAAACTGCAACGGAAGCCAAAAAGACTGAACCTGGAAGTGTAATTCTGCTGATAATGTGAGACAGATAATTAGTTGTTGAAATACCAGGACGAACACCAGGAACAAATCCACCTTGTCTTCTTATCATGTCTGATTGTCTTACTGGATCAAATTGTATGGTGGTATAAAAATATGTGAAAAATATTATCAGCATGCCCAAAAAGAAAATATAAAACCAACTTGTACCTTGAGAGTTTGCTAAGTTAACATCAATCCAATTTCTGATTCCCGCTGTAATTGAATTATCTTGAGGAAGTGAAGTAGCAATTAGTGCTGGAAAAAATAAAACACTAGTTGCAAATATTACAGGTATAACTCCTGCGCTATTTACCTTCAATGGAATATAAGTACTTTGACCTCCCATAACTTTTCGTCCTCTAACTCTTTTTGCAAATTGAATAGGTATCCGTCTTTGGCCTTGTTCGACATAAATTATGCCAACAATCATAAGAAAAAACATCAATACAAGAAAACTAAATTGTCCGATTCTACCCTGACCAGCTGTAACCTGGTAAGCACCACCAAAACTTGCAGGTAATTGACTAATTATGCTTGCAAATATAATTAGAGACATTCCATTCCCAATTCCTCTTTGAGAAATTAATTCTCCTAGCCACATTATGAATGCTGTTCCAGCAGTCATGGTTAAAACAATTAAACCGACTCGGGAGGGTGTATAGTTTGGTATTAAGGATATGCCTCCTGTTAAACTTCCCCTGGAGAATATGTATGTAAGACCTGTAGATTGAAGTAAAGCTAGAACAACTGTTATATATCTTGTCCACTGTGTAATAACCTTTCTTCCTGACTCTCCCTCTTCTTGAAGTTTTTGTAACCTTGGAATTACAACTGTTAAAAGCTGCAAAATAATACTGGACGTAATGTATGGCATGATTCCTAATGCGAAAACTGAAAAAGTTTCAAGCGCTCCACCAGAAAATAAATTTAACAACCCATATATGCCTGCTTGAGAGCCAGAGTCAGTCAATCTTTGAACAGCTTCTAAATCAACACCGGGTACAGGTACAGCAGCACCTAACCTGTAAACTCCAAACATTAGTAATGTAAATATAATCCTTTTTCTAAGATCAGGAATTTTAAACATATATTTAAAAATTGACAGTTTCATCTAAATCTCGATCACTTCTACTGTTCCACCAGCATCTTCAATCTTTTTCTTTGCAGATTCACTTACTGCGTGTGCTTTTACATTCACGGTATTAGTAATTTCTCCATTTCCTAGTATTTTTACTAGTCCTTTTTTACGAGTCAATCCATTTTTTTGAAGAACATCTGGATCAATTTCTCCCTTAAGATTTTTTTCTTGTAAATCAGATACGTTCACCACAACATACGACATTTTAGGTGTATTTTTAAGTCCTTTTAGTTTAGGAATTCTTCTATAAAGCGGAATCTGTCCACCCTCAAAATAAGCTGGAACTGTTTTTCTCGCTCCAGTACCTTTTGTACCTCTTCCTGCAGTTTTACCTCTTTTGCCAGATTCACCTCTTCCTTTTCTGAGTTTTGATTTTGTAGAGCCAGGTGTTGGTTTTAAATGATGGAATTTTATTTTACTCATTATTTAATTTCTTCTACTTCAACAAGATGATTAACTTTATTTAGCATGCCTTGCAAGCTATCGTCTACTTCTCTTTCAACAGATGAGTTTATTTTCTTTAAACCAAGTGACTTAATTGTCTCCTTAGCTTTAAAACCTTGACCAATTAATGATCGGTTCAATGTAATCCTAACCTTTGGCATCTTCTCTAAGTTTTCTTTCCGCTTTTGTTTTTTCGTATGCATCAACTAAACCTTTTGGCGCAATTTCCATAACATTTTTGCCTCTTAATTTTGCAACTTCATCGGGAGTTCTCTGTCCTAATAATCCATTAAGAGTTGCTTTTGCGACGTTTAAATGAGTTGGTGAACCTAAAGACTTAGCGAGTATATCTTTAACACCTGCAGCTTCTAAAACCTGTCTAACTGCTCCTCCAGCAATAACACCCGTTCCTGGTGCTGCTGGTTTCAATAGAACCTTAGAAGAACCATGTTCACCAGTTGTTGTATGAACTATTGTTGATCCAGCCATTGGTATAGGATGAATATTTTTCTTTGCATTCTCAATGGCCTTTTGTATTGCTAGTGGAACTTCTGACCCTTTGCCATACCCTATCCCGGCGTTTCCATTCCCATCACCAACAGCAACTAAAGCGGTAAAAGCAAAATTTCTTCCACCTTTAACAACTTTCGCTACTCTGTTGATGTGTATAACGTTCTCTTGTAATTCAATTTCAGCCATTAGAATTGTATACCTTTTTCTCTTATGCCATCAGCTAAAGCTTTTACTCTTCCATGATAAATATATCCTCCGCGATCAAAAACTGCTTCTTTAATTTTGTTCTTGTTAAGAATATCTCCCATTAATTCTCCAACCTTTTTAGCGCTATCTATGCTTAATGAGTCACTTTTCAGTTCTTTAGATAATGTACTTGCAGAACCAATAGTTGTATGATTTAAATCATCAATTGCTTGAACATAAATATTTTTGTTACTTTTGTAAACAGCCAAACGAGGTTTTGTAGCATCACCATATACTTTTTTTCTTATCCTTATTTTTCTTTTTAATCTGGCATTTGAATTTTTCATTTTAAGCTCCTGTTGTGGCTACTGCTGCTTTACCAGCTTTTCTTCTGACGTATTCATCCTGATATCTTATTCCCTTACCTTTGTAAGGTTCTGGTGGTTTTATTGATCTTATATCTGCTGCAACTTGGCCCACTAATGCTTT
>CEUO01094555.1_pt1 | contig 43136 bp, 18 predicted proteins | sample 531391 | NCBI WGS metagenome assembly CEUO01 (sample SAMEA2622799, study PRJEB7988) | marine metagenome | isolation source: saline water (ENVO:00002010), including
CAACTTTGGCTGCGTTAGCTAATGTTGGTACCACAGCCGTTATTAGTATCGGATTAAAAGGTTCCGGCGGAACTGCTAATGCGGAAGCGGCAATGTTTAACGCTGTGTTCCCGCAAAGCGCCTCATTTAGTTGGGATGCTGGAGTTGAATCAGTAGGCCGTTTGGGTAACCCGATTAGCAAGGCGACTTACTTTGGTAATCCTCCCGGAGAAGCTTCAATTGATTGTGAAGGTCTTGCATCACCGGGCGCTGTACAGTGGGTTTACTTGTTCTCAACTAATCTCGGCACAGCAGCTGAGACTTATAGTGGCACAGTAAACACTGGGGGTGTCATCACTAGCGCCTCACAGCCTCTAACTATCGGTGCACGGTTCATCGGTAACGCTGGTGATACTTCATCTGAAAGTGTGAGTATCGCAGTGGGTGAGTTGTTCGGTACTTTCAGTACCACCACCGAGGGTACCGCTCAAGGTGTAATAATTGGGTAATCGATTATACTCCTATTTTAAACCTCCGATTCTTAGGAATCGGGGGTTTTTTTGTGTAATATATACAAAGGAAAAAGGTTATGGAGAAAGGCGAAGATCCTCTAAAAAAATTCGTTATTTTTAACGTGGACAGATTGATAACCAGACTATACAAGTCTCACTTAATTAATCTTTCAGATATTAATCAAAAAGTTCTAGAAATAAATCGCACGGATAAAAATCAAAAAGAAGTGGCGGAAGCTATTTCTAATTTATATACTATTTATAGAAAGAAAACTTTAGATGAAGGCAACGAGACTATAAGGGAAATTAAACAGATTTTCGATAAGGTCAATTTTTCTTTATCTGAAGAGGTAGATATAAATGATAAGAGTTCGTGAAGATTCCCGAAGACACTTCTAATACTTTTGCAATACAAAATATTGGTGAAGCAAAAATGCTTTATCGAGAAATTTGTAATGGATATTCTTCTATATATATGGGTGAACATGCGGATAGAGAATATATATATATGAAGCATTTTTCCGAGTTGGATAATACAAGATTTTTAGAAATCATAGAAAAGTATGAGACTATAGCTAAAAATAGAGGTCTTCTTACCGAAGAAGAAAAAATTAAAAACTTACATGAAGCGGGCGCTTGGTCAGAGAGAGAAGAGTTCGAAAGAAATGAATTGCTTGAAGCGATTGCTTATGCTCGGGGCCAAAAATCTAAATTAGTATTAAAATCTCAACAAGACGCTTGTGAAAAAGATATAGAAGAAAAAGAAAAGCTTTTAGTTAAACAATCAGAAGTCAGAACGGAATTACTAGACTTAACTGTAGAATCTTGGTCTTCTAAAAAAATGATGAAGTACTATGTATACTACTCATTCTTTGAAGATCAACAATTAACCAAACCTTTATTTACTGAAGATGTATATGACGACTATGAGGAAGAAGATTTGTACGAATATATTATGATGTACAATTATCAACATAAATGGTTTACCGATTTAAACTATAAAAAAGTTGCCGTGTGGCCATTTTTTCTTAATTCGTTTTTTCTTATACATGAGGATATTTCTAAGTTTTTCGATGTACCCATAATAAAATTAACGGTGCAACAAAGTGAGATACTATCTTCGGGTAGATGGATAAAGGGTATATTGTCTCAATGCGGTAAAAATCCACCCAGTGATCTCTATGCAAAATTGGATGAATTAATAAAGTGGTACAATATAGAACAAGCAAGAATTCAAAGTAAGCAAAATAAAGAAGCGAGAGGCTCTAGTAGGGGGGATAATAAAACAAGAAGAAGAATAGGATAAATTTTAATATATTTCATATTTAGTGTATAATATATATAAGGACAAAGGTAAAATTATGGGAAAAAAGGCAAAAAAGGTAAAAGATAAATGGCTTTATAGTTTCTTCGTTGAGCAAGAAAAAGAGGTCGAAGAAGAGACTGATTCTGTCGATGAAAAGGGAGAAGCCATCACAATTAAAAAGATGGTAACAAAAGAAGTTCCCATTACTTTCAAGCTCAGGCGACCCACACGTAAACTTATAGATGACGCCGATTTACATTATTCCGTTAAACTATCAGAAGGAATTAAAGCTGGTCTTTTAACTAGAAACTTAATTGCCAGAAGGTACGATGATGATGGAGGCTTATTCAATGAGGACGATAAAGCTAAATATATGAGACTTTATAATGAGCTAGTTGAAAAAGAAAACCTATATCACAAATTAATGCTTAAAGAAGCATCTAAGAAGGATGGCAAAAAAGAACTTAGCAAAGAAACGAAGACAAAGGGCGAACAGCTTCTTTTGGAAATCACAGATGCTAGAAAGCAAATCATGGAATATGAGCAAGCTCAACAACAAGTTTTCGATAACACCGCAGAAAATAGAGCCAGAAATTCTGCCATAATGTGGTGGGTTTTACATATTTCGTACATGCTTAATGATGAAGGTAAAGAAATTCCAGTGTTTCCGGGAAATACTTACGAAGAAAAAATAAATTATTATGATACTCTAGAAGAAGAGTACGATGAGTTTGTCATGAAATATATAAATAAGTTAGCTTTCCTAGTTAGCTTTTGGTATACTGGCAGAATTGATAGCGAAGAAGATTTTAGGCAAGCCGAAAAGACGTATAATAATGATTACGTTAGAGAGGAAGAGGAGGTTGACCCAGAAGATGATGTAGCAGTCAAGGCTCATACAGAAAAGGTCGAAAGAGAAACCGAGGAAAAACGGGCTGAAGCCAAATCAAAAGAAAAGGAGAAAGAAGTTAAAAAAGCTCCCGATAAAAAAACGGAAGAATCTAAAGAAAAATAGCTAAATACAACAAAATCCTATTTGTTGGAGCGCTGATATTTCAGCGCTTTTTTTGTCTCTAAAGGTTTATAAATTAAGTGTAAATAACTTGGAATATGGCGCATATTACATTAAATGTAGGCGGAAGTACCACGGAACTGGAATCGGCTATCAGAAGGTCTCTAAATAAGAGGTATTCTTTATCGGGCTTAGATTCAAGGGGTTTCACTCAACCGCTTGGAAAAATAAGAGGAGAACTAGGAGAATTTCAAAAATCTTTGGAAGCTTCTAACGCTCGTGTTTTGGCTTTTGGTGCTTCAGCGGGAGCAATATATGCAATAGGAGCCGCACTTCAACAAACAATTAGTCAAGCTGTTAAAGTCGAAAAGTCTTTAAAAGATATTAATGTTATTTTAAGTTTAAGTTCGGCTAATTTAGCTAAGTTCGGTGACTCGTTATTCAAGGTGGCTGCAAACACAGGCCAATCATTTGCCACGGTGTCAGATGCAGCCGTAGAACTTTCTCGTCAGGGCCTTGGAGTAGAAGCAACACTTAAAAGATTGAGTGATGCAATGATTCTTTCTAGGCTGTCTGGCTTAAATGCGAAAAGCTCTGTTGAAGCTTTAACTGCTGCGTTAAACTCCTTCTCTAGAACGGCGTTAACGAGTACTGAAGTGTTAAATAAGATGGCTGCGGTTGATGCAGCTTTTGCGGTAAGCTCTCAAGATTTGGCTGAAGGTATCAAGCGTGTAGCTAGTACTGCTGCTACCGCAGGCGTGAGTATCGATGAGTTAATGTCATTAATTACTGCCGCTCAACAAATTACTGCTCGTGGTGGTAATGTTATTGGTAACTCATTTAAAACCATCTTTACCAGATTGCAACGCCCAAGAGTAATAGAAGCTTTACAGAGTCTAGGTATACAAGTTAAAAATACGCAGGGTGTTTTACTGCCGTTAATAACGATACTCAAGAATCTTTCTACGACTTACGACACTTTATCTCAAGCGCAACAAGCTCAAATTGCCGAGTTGGTTGGTGGTGTTTTCCAGATTAACATCTTGAAAGCCACAATGTCTGATTTGAGTAAGCAGAACTCTATCTTTTCTCAATCAATGAGAATTGCTGCAACAGCAACAGACGAAGCTAATAGAAGAAATAAAGAATTAAATCAAACTCTAAGCGCCCAATTAAATAGAACCTTACAAAATTTAACTAAAACTGCTGCGGGAGTAGGCGAGCTTACATTCGGCCCATTAATTAAAAATCTAACTGGAGGCTTAAATGCCTTGATGGAATCCGAAGGGCAAACAGATGGCATAGGTCAGAAACTGGGTAAAGGTTTGATGGCTGGTCTTGGTAGCTTTATATCTGGACCCGGTATGGCAATCTTGGTTTCGACCTTAACCAAGCTCTTTGGTAAGTTAGCTTCATTTTCTAAAGATGCATTTTCTGGAGTATCAGGAATAACAACCGCTTCTCAACAAAGAGCGAATTTAGAAAAACAAATCCTTGAGATGTTATCCAAAGAGCCCGCTTTGGTTGAAGGAATTAAAAGGGGCATTTTAACTATAGATCAATTACATCAACACATATTACAAACTCAAAAAGCCGAAAACGTTCAAGCGCAGCAGGCAATTGCATATGCTAAAGCGCTTGCAGCTGCTATGAGCACAACCCCGGCAGCTGGTGGTAGAAGGGCTAGCGGTTACGTGCCTCGGTACCAAAAAGACGCAGAAGAAAGACAGGCCTCTGCTTTGGGGGCGGGTAATGTAAGTAGTTTCCAAGGGCCCGGTAAAATCGGTGGAAGAAGCTACATGATGAATACCGGTGAGATACCTTTGAGTGTACCTTGGTCTAATGAGCCTGCCATTTTACCTACTTATGGTTCTGCTGGAAGGCAAACGGCTGAAGAATTAGCGAGAGGCTTCGCTAGTATGGCCGAAGGTTGGGTGCCTAGATTTCAAGGTAAGGGTGCTACAAATAAAGCTACTAAAACAAATGTTTTTGTAGATGAAAAGGGTAAAGAGCATAAATCTCAGGATGCAATGAAGGCGGGTACTATTCCTGAAAACATGTGGGCTAAATCCAATAAAGTTAATGGGGCAACAATGATAATACCTAAAACGCCCGGTTCTAATAAAAGTGGTCAACTAGGTTTTGTGCAGGGTAGGAAATCAAGTATAACTGACCATAAAGGCAATCCTTATTACGCATCTTTCCCGGTTCATACCTACAATGAAGATAATGTTGTAGGAGGTCAAAAGGGGAATGTAAAAGACATAAGCGGTAAAGCGGAAAAACTTATGCTTGCTTCTGCCGAAAGTTTGGCAAATAGTATTGCTTTGCCGCCCGGACAAAAAGCAAATAAGAAGCTAATAAAAGATTTGGTAAAAAGAGAAATCGGCGGAGCGGGTGGAGCCATACAAGGTTTTGCTGGTGCCGCTTTCGAGGCAGCTATGAAAGCCTCTCTTGGTTTCGAAAATAATAGTTCAGCAGCGCAAAAAAATGCAGCAGATTTTGATTTGAGAGGCGCTGGCATAACTAAGGCTGCGAGAACTTTATTTGGTTTACATTCAAAAACTACATTGGCAGATTACAAAGTAAGCGCAAGTGAAGGTAACATAAACTCGATGGCCGATAAGGTTGTCAAAGAAGGCATATCTATGGGCGTGGTTAAAAAGCCCGGTGGCGATGCAAGAGGTAGAAAAAAGAAAGTAGCGAAAGGTTATGTACCACGCTATTACGAAGACGCTTATAATGCCGAAGTAAAAGGTTTGATGAAGCAGTATGGCATGAATAGAAATCAAGCCGACAGCGCCGTTTACCCTGCCATCGACAAAAGGATAACCCAAAACGCAATGGGCTTGGGCATTTTTAATAGATTGCATGAGCCTAATGGCCCCGGAGGAGTATCAACTAAAAGAATAAAAAGAGGCGGCAAAGCTAAAGGCTATGTTCCTCGGTATCAAATTGAAGGAATGGACACCGCCGCTGGAGGTCTTGCAGGTTTAATTTCTGGTTTATCCAGCCAGTTTATGATGTTGGGTGCTGTAATGGGTAACGCAGCCCATAAAGTAGAAGAAGCTAGAAATTCACAAGCTAAATACGCTTTAGAATTAGATAAAACTAAAGCCGCCCAAGCGGCAGTGAAAACTTTAAAAGCGCCCAAAGTCGCTGGGCCTGAACTCGCTGCTGAAATGGCTAAAAGAAAAGCGGGCGGGGGCGACATGAGCGATGCGGAGTTTAAAGATGCTAGAAAAGCCGCCGCTGAAGAAGCTGCAGCAAGACGAGCAGCAAGAACTACGTTAAGAAATTATAGTGACACAATTGCGACGGCGGCAAGAACCGGAGGAGATTTGAGCGCAGCCCAAGCGGAACTTGCAGCCGCAGAAAGAAGACAAGCTGACCAATTAGATGCGGCGAACACAGGTGTGGAAGAAGCAGAAGCGTCTAGCCAAGCCCAGCAAAAATTTCAGGAGAAAATGATGCGGGCGAGCATGTTGCTCTCTATGTTTGGCGGGTTGCTTTCTCAAGTTGGAGATCAATCTAGCGCATTTGTAAGAGGGCTTCAGTCTGGAGTTCAAGGTGCAACAGCTGCTGCATCTATAATGATGGCTATACCCACTCCTGCCGGTAGAGCAATTGGTGCATTTGTTGGAGTAAGTACGGCTTTAATTGGAGTTTTCAAGGCTGCTACCGATGTGAGTCAAGGTTTCGCTAAATCTTTTGATCAGATTAAAGATAGAAATGCTAGATTAGTAGAGTCTATAGATAATTATACCCAAGTAACAGATAAATTAACTCAAGTACAAAGCGATCTGACCGCTCCCACAAGGACCGTATTAAGACTTCAGAAAGAACAAGCTCGTGCCCTAGCAAATGTTAAAGACAGTGGTTTAAGAACTGAATTAGCTATGGCAGCTACTCCAGCTGATAGACAAGACGCTGCGGCAAGAGCAAAGGGGGCAGCACAACAAGAAACCGCACAAGCTCAGTTTGCATTGGATATGGGTAAGATGATAGACGATGACATGAAGAGCAATTGGACTTTTGGCATGATGTCGGGTACAGATGCATGGGCTGGTGATAATGATCCACTTAATATTCATATGCTTGACGGTTTGGGTAAAGATATGCTTGACGCTTTTGGATCGCTTAAAGCTGCAGATTTAACATTAGATCAAGCTCAAGCTGGGGGTTTTGATATTAGCCAAGACGATCTAACTGAAATGCAGGCAGGCTTTGAAATGTTGAATAATAAAGCGAGGTCATTTAACGCTACGCTAAGTCAAACAGATTTCGACAAATTTGTACAAGAACTTAAAGGAATAGATGCTTTCGGAGATGGAATTGATTTATCTACAGCGGGGCCAGTAGAAATGGCCAATGCTATGGCTGATGCAGGTGCAATAAGTAGAGATGTGGCCAGATCGATGGCAGTGTTAGCCAAGACTGATCCCGAGGCGGCTGCGCAATTAGCTCAAGCGATTAAAGAGCATGCTCTTGAAGTAGATAAAATGATACAAAGAGAGCGTGCATTATCTGGGGTGCGTCAAGGATTAGCTAACGCAGCCCAACTAGCTGCAGACGCAGTAGCGGCGGCAGATGAAAGATTAAGAGATGCCACTGATGCATTTTATCAATTGGGTCAAGCAATTTCAGAGGCAGCTTTCATGTCTGATAAATTAGCTCAAGCAAGTAGTAGGGCAAGCGATGCACAATCAATGGCATTCGCAAAAGAAAGAATTAAAACTGCATCTCCAACAATGGGTAGGGGATCAAAAGAGGCTGCAGACTTCGCAGTTAAAAGAGCGGAATTTCAAGCTAAAGCAATAGCGGGCGCACAAGATGTTGAGTCTAAAATGAAAACTGAGATGACCAAGGGGTCAGCCAAAGCTTTAGCCAATGAACTAAAGAAGGCTCAACAAAAACCCGGAGAACCTATGGACCCCGCAAAAGAGGAAAAGAGGAAAAAGATAATGGCTGCTCAACTCAAGCTTCAACAGCTAGAAGCTACAAGAGAAACGATGACTCCAGCAGCTTATCAAACAGCCTTAGAGGGTCTCTTAACGGGCGCTGACTTTAAAGAAATCTTACCTCACATTCAAGGTTTAAAATCAGGTATTGTTACCGCCGTTAATAAGGGCAACAATGAACTAGCCTTGCATAGTATAGAAATGCGGAAACAGCAAGCAATAATGGAGCAAGCAAGAAGAGAGCAACTTAAGAGACTTCAAGCTGACGAAGATGCGACCAAGATGGGTGGAATAAAAGCCTTTACTGATCCTAAATCCATGGCAAGTACATTTGCAGATGTTCAAAAGCAAAGCGCTAGATTAGCTGCAGGCGGAGGTCCAGTTGCGCAGGGCCAAGCCGCTATGGCCATGGCTATGCATATGAAAAATTTAACTGGCGCAAAGACGGTTGATCAACTTGGCGGTTTAGGAGACTTGGCTATAGAAGGTAGGGCCGAACAAATAAGAAGTCAATCCGCAGATTTTGCTCAATTAATGAGGCAGAGGGCTGCACAAACTGCAGACCCTAAAGCTAGAGATGCGATGCTTAAGGCGGCGCAACAAGCGGATGCAAATGCGAACCGAGCGCACGCCATAGCAAAAGAGCAAGTAGATAGAGAACTTAAGTTAGAAAACGCCGCTTTAGAACAGGTTAATTTACTTGGGCAAGTAGTGGGCTTATTGGGCGGACAAGCAGGACAAATGACCGCTATGGTTGCTGCCGGTAACGCTGCGGCAGCTGGTATTAATGCGCAAGCTGCAGGAGCAGCAGTAATGGGTACAGGCGCATTGGGAGATCCAATGGCGGGAGCACAGGCAGTCGTTGATACGGCTGCGGCAGAAGTGGGTGCGGCTCAAGAAACTCAAAGTGGAATTGCTAATGCAAAAGATTTAGCTCAACAAATACAAGCGGCAGCGCAAAAGGAAGAAGACACAAAAGGAACAGGACAAACCCTTAGTTCAGATTGGATGAAAGATTGGGCTACAGCAGGACCAAGGATTACTGACGAAGCCCTAAAACAATTACGGGCATCACAAGCAAAAGATAGACAAGCTGGTTTGGCCGCAGGGGTAGATAGTGAAGAGACCAAGAAACTTAAAAAACAATACGACGACTTAGTAAATAATTCAGCAAGAATAGAAAAGATTTGGAAAGACGCATTTAAAAATATACCAAACCAAAACCAAGCCTTTGGCGCTCCGGTGGCTATGGGTGGTGCGGGTGGTGCTGCAGGAGGTGCTGGCGGGCCAATGCCTGTTGCGCCAGCTGGAATTGCGGATGGCATGGGTATAGCGATTGCCGGCGCTGGACCAGCAGCTTTCTCTTTGCCACACCCCGGAGTATTTGGTAGCCCGCAACACGTGAGAGTAGTTAACGGTCATGAAATTTCATCTCCTGTTTCAAAAAGCATCAAGGACGCTGCTCGAAGACAAAAAGTTCAGGGCGGACTTATGACGGCTGGTGCCGTTGGTGCGTCAGCTGCCGCAGCCTACGGAATGCACAAAACTGGTACGAAGGTGGGCGGAATGATGGACATGGGGAAAATAGCAGAGAAATTTCCGAAGCTCGCTCAAGCGATTCAAAAGCATCCAAAAGCCATGTCAGCGATCAAGTGGGCCACTGGATTGGATTTTGCACCTCAAGCTGCTGATGACGTAGCTAAGGCTGTAGCATCAAGACCTACTCCTATTAAGTTACCGTCGGGCGGTCCGGCTCCGGGCGGCGCACCACAACCAAAAATATGGCGATATGGTGGAGGTGGTTCAGGCGCTAATGCTGCCGCACCTGCTGCCAAACCTCCTACTCCTATTAAGTTACCGTCGGCGAATGCGGCAGCAAAGGGGATGGATGCCGTTGCAGATGGCGTTAATGCAACCGACAAAGCTCTCAAAGGCGGCAGGCTGGCTGGAGCACTAAAGATGTTTAATACTCAGTTTGGTACTATGCCGGGTAAAGTAGGTGGAGCACTGAAGGCTTTACCCGGGGTAAGTAAACTTGTTTCCGCTACGGGGCCACTTTTTAGTACGCTGGGTAAAGTTGCGGGACCTTTAGCTGCTGTAGGAATGGGGTTGGAGGTTTTAGAAATAGTAAAAGATCCAGCCGCTGCCTACAACAAAGAAATGCAATTAGCTGCCGGGGAATATAAGGCTGGTAAAAGGTTTCTCCATGGGCTTTTAAATCCAATTAAATCTATCTATGCCTTGGGGCGTGGCACTGTTGACATGATGGGCGGATTTGGCGTAGATGAACACACATCTGGACTTGCTGCAGGTAGACAAGAAGTTATGAGGCAAAAATCTGAAGAGTTGAGCAATGTAGGTTTTGAATTGAAAGATATTGGAGGTGCAATGGACGTAGATGTAGAGGAAGTAATGAATCTGCATGGTTGGGAGAAGCTCAATAAAAAAATGCAACAGCGCTCTGGTTTGCGAGAATTAGGAAACTTAGGGTATGATCCTAATGCGGGCATAGGTAAAAACGATGGAGCACTCCAAAGTCAAAGCCAAGAATTCCAAACTGCTTTCGCTAATTTATCTGAACTTTTTAGTGGTAATGCCTTATATGAAAGGGCTGCAGGTGGAGACAAACAAGCAATGAAGGACTTCATGTCGAGTTTGCCTAATATGATTGGCATGTTAAATACGAGCATTAAGCCTTTAGAGAAGACTTTTAGAGAAGGCGTGGGCAAAGATTTAGGTTTAGCAGGAGGAGAATACGAGGGCTCTATAGGTTTCGGTATGGCGGACCACCTCAAAAATGCACTCACCGATTCATTGGCGACGGCTGGCAAGGGAGCAGAAGGAGCTTTCAATGAGAATTTAGAGAAAGTTAAAGCTTTAAGAGAAGGTAGAAAGAAGGGCGAATCATATGGTGCCAACATGGATTCTCAGCTGACAAATCTTCCAGATGAATTGATAGCTTTAAATCAAACCATCAAACAGATGGAGCTTCAAGCAGACTCAATGACTCCCGCCGAAAAGAAAGTTTTAGACGAATTAAAACAAAACAGAACTGACTTAGTAAACAACCTTAATAAAAATCTTCCTGACCCCAACAAGATGATTGGTCAAGCTCAAGCCTTACAAGATTTTGCGAAGAAAAGATTACAGCAAGCACAAGGTGCTTCTGACCCGAAAGTTAAAGAGATGTTTATGGCTCAAGCAAGGAAAGCAGCTTTCCAAGCTCAAGGGCTTAGAGATCAAGCCGCAAATGTACAAGGGGGTACAATGGCAATTGACCCAGCAACAGGAAGAAAATTAACTGAAGCACAAGTCGCTGCCCAACAAGAAGCCGATAGGAATAGACGAGGGGAAATTGCAAGTGAATTCGGCGGAATGATGAACCCAACAAATAATCCTACTAGAATGCGCCCCAACCCAATTCGGACGGGTCACCAGTTTGAGTCCGGGCCCCCGGCAGCGAAGACACAACCAATAAGGCGTGGCGATGGCTCGATAAAGTTTCCGAGGAACATGCCCCTCGATTCAATGGGCACAACAAAAACAGGTCAGCAAGCGCAACAAGCGCATCGTAACATAGCAAAAGAAATTGAAAAGGCTCAATCTAACGAAAGAAATAGCCAAGTAATGATACAGCAAAATGCATTAATTTATCAACAATTAGTAGCAATGAATGCTTCTATGGCGCAACAAGCTGCAGCCGCTTTAACTGCTAAAGAGCATAAACATGAAGGGCAAATCGACTTTGGAATATTGCAGGTAGAGTTAAACGGAAACTTAGGCGATATATCGGAAAGCATTGCAACCGAATTCAATAGAAAATTAATTGATGAAATAGCAATGGTAGGTATAAGTATAAACGCAGGGGTAGATGATCAGGGTATGCCAAAACAACCCATGGGATCTAAACCAGAAGAAGGATTAACATGAAAAAGGTAAAAGGTAAAAATGTCATTTCACTTTCCAACACTCTTAAGTTATAACCATACGAAAGAATGGATTGATGACACCAGTGGTTTCAATTTCAGAAATGTTATTGAAATGGAGGTTGAGTATGTCATCGATAGAGGACAGCCTATTGATAGAACATATCTAACTGAACTCATAGGAAAATGGGTAACGGTTAACTATGGCAATTTACAATATGATACTACAGTATCACAAAAAAATCCCTCTGGATCAAAATGGAAAATTACCAATATTGATTTTCCTATTTCTGATGATTTTCAAGAAAATTTAGTTCAAACCTTAGGTTCTTATACGATTAGTTATACTAGAGTAGAAGATGCAGACTACTCTTTCTTTTTAGATTCTGAAGAGAATGCAGACTTAAAAGATGCTCTAGCTAACGGATACTTAAAATATATAGAAAGCGTTGGAGATAACTTTGATTTTAATAGAAACTCTGATGGAACTTTCGAATATAATCATTCGGTAGATATAAAGTTCACTGATATAGAAAATATACCGGGAGCATTGACGAGTGAATACCCTTTACAGTTATCAAGAGATTTTGCAAAAGTGGTATTGGAAAATACCCTTAGTCATACATTTCAAGGTGATCTAGGATCATTATACAGCGGGCCGCTTGCGGCATATATTAATACTAATACTAAAAAATATTTTACTGAAAGCTATAACTTAGTAAACAAAGAATGCTCGTTCTCCAAAAGGTTTAGCACTAATGCAAATGTAGTAAGTAATAATTACCAATATAAATTAGAACACAGCGTAGAACAAAATGAGGCTGGAATATTTACGCTAACAGAAAGTGGAACTGTAAAAGGAATTAAAAAGACTGAAGAATTTGAACAGGTTAAAATAGGTATAGACGCTATGGTGGCTGGCGCTTTCAGCAGATGTAATACAATTTTTGGCGCTTATATATCTAAAATAGATAGTTCGGCATATGCGAGTTTAAATAATGTAGCCATAACTTTATCCAAGGATTTTGTAAATCAATCTCATGAAGGAACGTATTCGATATCCTTTTCCAACGATATAAAGAACTCAAGTTCGGGAGTCACAATAGAAAGAACTGTTTCTATTGACAGAGATATTAGCGGTTTTATAAACGCTAAAATAAATGGATCAGTATCAAAAATGAAAGATACTAATGATGTCGATTGGGGAAAAAATACAGGAACCTATGCAAGCTCTAACGCAATTAGCTTAAAGGCAAATAATAGTGGTTCGACTGATGACTTAAATAGAATTTATGATGCCGTTAGAAGGTATTATGTGGGTAATGGTTTAGACGTTTCACTTTTACCCGCTGCATCAGATTGGGTATTACTAAAGCATAATTATTCATTTAGAAACGTGGGGAAATCCACGAGTTTTTCTTTTGAGTACTCGGTAAATAATCCAGCCTTAACTGGATCTGGAAATGTTGAGTATGCTGGCCATGCGACCAATGGTAAAGACACTGGTGGAAAAATAAGAAAATTAGAAAAAAACATAAATGATACTTTACCTAAACCGATGTATAATACTTATCCTATTTTGGGTTGGAAGGAATTAGTGCATGATGCCAACCAAACAGAACTTGGAAATAGAAGCGTGACGGTAAAGGCTCAAAGAATGCGTAAAGCCGGAGAAAATATTTTAAGAAATCCTATATGGCCTCAGTCTATAATAAATAGTCTATTTCAAGTTGCTAAGATGGAATGTTTAAAAATATACTCAGATATCCCACAAAAATATCAGCCTTTTTATGGAAGCCACTTTATTACCAGTGCAAGCTCTTCATTTGATTCGAAGGGGTCTATTAGCGTAACGTGTGAAATGAGTTATATATCGAAGCGAAGAGCCCAGAAGGGTAATATATCGACAGACTTTAGGGAAGATTTTTAAATGGGTGCTTATATAAAATACGGGGATTTTGTTTTTGAAGATCCACAGCCGTTCGTTAGCTCAAGCGAAGAAATGATTGAAGCTAGCGGTAGGTTAACTGTATTTAAAAATATAACAATAGATGGACAAATTACTGGTAGTTCCGCCGACGAATTATACAAAAAAAGATATAATTTAATTACTGGTTTATCTAAATCATATAAACAATTTTTAGTTATAGAAGATAGCTCAGGTATAATCCCCAAAACATCTAGCTTGGGAACTACAGACGCTCACGGAAACGTTGACTCCCACTACTGGCCACGAAAAGAGGCTTATGGACACAACAGAACAATTGGCGATAGTAGGAGTTCAATCCCAGCGATACAAACTGGAGATAGTTCTACGATACCGGGGGTAGATGTAATTGTATCGGGTGCTTATACTAAGGTAGATGATATAGATTTTGACTCACATCAATATTTTAGTGATGGAGGATTTATAGGTTATTCTGTTTCAATGAGTTGTTATAATCCCGAAGATTTTTCAACTTTATACAATGTAACTGAACCCACCGAAACACTAGACTATTCAGAAACTGAGCAAAATATAATTGAAATATCTCATAAAATTTCAGCGAAGGGTTTAAATTCAAGATTTGAAGATGTAGGTAATAGCGGTAACGCATTAATAAATGCGAAGAACTGGGTTAAAGCTAGAACAGGTGATCGAGGTGGACAACTGTGGAGTGAATTACCTCCGCTTTTAATGTCTGGAAGGAACATTAGTAATGCCGTGCTAATGTCACAAAATGAAAGTATAGACAGAATGAGCGCCACCTACTCTGTTGATGAGACATGGCAATATAATCCAAGCGGCAATACAACTGATACTTCATTTCAAAAATACTCATTCGCCTATGCCTCTGGGGCCACCGACGATTATATATCAGTTGATGTGGAATTAGAAGTGGTAGGTGGATTAGATGCTGATTTGGCCACGCTAAGGAATGAAATACCAAGCGTAGAAACTATTAGGGGGCAAGCTACTGGTGCAATTAATTATTCTGCACTTTCTACAATGCATGGATCTTACAAAGTTAAAGAAGATCCTGATTCAAGGTCAATAAATATATCTGTATCATTTGATAATAATACCGGCGATTACGATGCGAATCCGGCGGGCTTAGGATACAAGCCTTGGTTCGACTATGAAATTTCTATGGATCAAGACGATATAACTAATGTATCCACAATATCTTTGAATGGAGACTTAAAGTTAAGAAAAAATCAATTGTATACTTGGAGTGCATTTAAAAGTTATTTTGATGATACAATCACAAAGACTTATCTGTATGAATTAGCTACGGGTCACTTTGCTGATTTAAACCAAGAAAATCATGATCTAAATCCAAACCCTTCAAACTATTCAATAACGGAAAAAAGCGGAGACCCCTCTATATCTGTAAATATAACATTTAGTGATGCAGATTGGGTAACTGGATATTCAGATGCTAGTTATAGCATAAGTCAAACTCCGTCTATAGCACAATTTAAACCTAAAGCTTCAGCCATACACAATGGGGAATGGATAGTTCCATATCTAGGATACTATAATAGAGAGAAAATAGGATTCAATTATGATTTTACTATGGAAGGATCGTCACTAGGAAGTCCAGCGCAGAAACTTGGGGCTGCATATTATATAGCGCAGTGGAATCCAATGCAATATATAGATTCTCTAAAGGGAGTTCTCACTGGTGCTGGATTTAATCATCCTCAACTCAATTCTGCTGATACATTTTATCACCCAGTACAAGCTAACCAATTTCATGGTTTCGGTATAGCTGACGATCAGTTAACTGCAAATGATAAATATAATGTGAGATTAACTAAAGAGAATTCGACTGTACAATCAGGCTCTGCGAGTAATACAATGTCTTATAGTTATGAATGGACCAAACCCGCAAATACAAATATATCTATAAAAATACCATAATATGAGCGTTACTAGACCAAATATAAATAGAGCGATGAATTACCAAAATGTTTCTTCTGGTAATTTAGAAGTTCATTATGACTTTAGTAATCAATCTGGTGACCTAGTTTATAATAGAGTTTATCCTACTGGATTTCATTTTGTATCTGGAGATACTAATAAATTTTTCTCTTACGCTTATCCCGGCCTTTCAATAGGTGGTAATGATTTCCCCGTAACTGGCAGTAATGTGTCTGGATATTTTGACTCTGATAGTTTGTTGCAAGTAGGTATAAAAAACAACTTCAATTACAGAATGTACGCAAACGGAATAACTGGAGCAGGTTATTTGCTTTCTGGGGATGAGCAACAGATTTTATCTGATTATACAATATTCATGAACTTAAGAATGTCTGGCGAAATTCATGGATCAGGTAAAACGAAAGTGCTTTGGTCTACAATGAGATCGGAAAACTCTGCGAGTGGCGGTTATACAATTGGATTCACAGACACTAAAGATTTGTGCGTTGAATGGATTACAAAAACCGGTGCTTCAAGCTCGTCTTATAGGACGAGAAGAAAATTGTTTCCAATTAAGAAATTAAATAATTACAGTATTATTTCTATAGAGAAAAAATCTAACTCTTCAGACATAATCACTTCAAATTTAAATAATGAAGTATTTCCAGAGAATTTGTTGAAGCCCTCCATTAAAGTGAACTTACATGATGTGGCAAAAAATACAATTTCTTCTTCGATGGTATATTTAGAAAATATAGCTCACCCAGAAGGAAACGATAAACTTACAGAAAAATGGTATATAGGCAATGTTCCCTTTTCTTCTGACAATTATATTGGATATAGCGGGCACATAGACGATTTTATATTAATAAATGGCGCAAACAATTCTTCTTCATTTTTAAAATTAATAGCAGATCAATATTTTATATCGGGAGATTATTTACCGCCTAGAAGAGAGTTAAGCGCAACTACTGGAAACGTTATAGATTCTTTTAGTAGTGGAACAGTTGATTTAAGTGCGGCGTTAGATTACAATCCATTGTCTTTTTCTACTGGAGAGGGTCCCGCAGGATTAAACGTTTATAATCCGGATGATGCTTGGGATGAAAAAAAGCCCGGAGTTATTTCTGGAACTATATCTTCTTCTCCATCGGGATTTACCGGGTGGAAATGGACTGATTTACCTGAGCAAAAAATATTCAACGGCTCAGAACATTTATATACAGATAGGTTTTTAACGCTTTATGACAAATCAAATTCTGGAGATATATATGAGTTATATTTAAATACTGGAACCATGAACCAAAAATTTAATCTAGAGGCTGAATATATAGATTCTTTAGATAAATTTTCATTGAATGAAGTTTACACTGGAGATTCAATAAATGTTTTTGCTAACGGCATGGTTCAATTTAAAACTTCCGAATATGAACAGCCTACAAACCCTTCTTGGGATAAAACTATAGATTTCAGCGGAGCATTCAGTGGTGATGATATTGTCATTTATGATGAGCAAAAATTAAATGCTTTTTATAGCGGCTTTAATTCTAATACAACTATGGAGTTAATATCTAACGACTTTACAGGGAGAGATGTTTACTTCCATGGACAGAAATTAGTTAGCGGAATAGACTACACAGGATTATCTACGGGCATAACGATAAACGGCTCTGAATTATTAGACACAGGATATTTATACTTTGTGGATACTAGAAAAAATGTATCTCATCACACGGGGATTGGCTCTGAGCTAGTTTCTCTCGATCAACCAATTGTAGATGAACAATTATGGTTAAACGGCGTTAGACAAGTGAGAGACATTAATTATAGTTTAATAAGTAATACTAACATAGTTAATACTGGTTTCCGTTTGGAAGCACAGGGCTTTAAAATTTATAATAATAGCGAGACATACTTAAATTACTAATGATTAAAGATTTAGATTTTATTTATTTTGATGGTAATACCGTACCGGGGAAATTGGTTAATGGAGCCGGTATTTACGGTATGGATATTACAGTGGGAAACTCTAGACAGCCCACCACCATTAAATTAGATGTAGTTAGCGAAAATGGAGACTATGGCAATTTATTTTATAGCCCCAGAAGGGGTGGCGGTACAGATGTAAATTTAAGCACATTGCCAATGCATCAAATAGACATAGGAAATCCTGCCAAATTATCTTTTAAGAATTTAGCACTTACAACTTTTAGTGAAAATAAAACCCCTGATGCAAAGACCGCCACTTTAACTTTTAAAGATCGTAGTATTCTATTCGATAAAATACAAGTTGGACTACTCTGGAAACACAGTAACGGCATCGTAGACGGGTTTAATCATGTAGCTGAAAAATATATATATACAGACATCCCCGTAAATTGCGAACCCTGTAATACCTTTAGGCAAAAATTAGAAAAAAGAATTGTAACAAGACCCTTCCATGTGACCTACATAGGCGACACTCAAATTGTTGCTGGGTATAACGGCATCCCCACTCAAATACTTAAAGGGTATTTCGTTAAACCTACTATACTACCAGCGCATTTAGATCCAGATAATTTAGGGTTCGGCGCTGTGCATGATGATGGTGGGGGTTATATTATTCTTGGTAGAGAAAAGCCTAAAACAGCTGATTGCAGTTTAAGAAAATGTGATTATAATTTTTCAGAATTACTTAATGCAATAGAGGAATTAACAGGATTTACTTTGGCTGGCGCATTCCAAAGGAAAGACCTTATGATAGATCAATTTGGTCCGCACATGGTGAGAACTCATGCAGATAAAAATCCACACATAAGAAAAGATTGGGATGGAAGTTTAAGAGAGGTTTTAAATAATTGGTGCGACCTATTTCAAATGACCTACACAATGGGTTTTGATGGAAATACATTAATCGGTATAGACATGCGTGGCCGTACCGGTAGACAAAATTTAGAAACAATAAAAAGAGATTTAGAATCTACCACCTTAGAAACTAATAACGAAGAAGGATTTTTATTAGAGAATATAAAAGTAAATGAAACAATTGACGAAACCGAAAAGAAAGAACTAATAACAAATTACTCTAAGCCCCCTAGAGTAGATAAGTTTGATCGAACACTATATTATTATGAAGCTGTAGATGTGTTAACTCCAGAAGATATAGTGGGGGGTACTAAATGGTACGGAAGAACTGAAAGCCAATATTACAATTCTATTGCACTGGCTAAATTCAGTGATGTAATGAGAGAAGTATATTTAGCTAGAGAAGAATGTCTTGAGGCTTTAGGCTTTAGGGTCGCATCATTTGTTAATCCAGAGAAGGGGCCGTTAATAATCCATAGAAATAACGTAAATCCAAACGTGGGTGGTAGCCAAAAAAGTCTTTTCCAACATGTAATGAGTTGGTTATTCCAAGGAGATCAAGTCCCAGAAGAGAAATTAGATAGCTTATGTGATGGTAATGGAACTTTCGTGCGGCAACACTTGGAGAATAACCCTGCATTAATGGGTAAGTATTTTGATGTATACATAGGATATTATACCAAATCTCAGGCAGATAAAATATTACAATCAGATAAAGATGCGGCTGACATGCTAGGGCAATATTGTTACTTCAGGGGTGGAGTTCCGAACGATATTCATTTGTGCGACGACTTTACGAAAAGACAAATTACGCATACTACTGAGCCCCCAACGGAAAAATATAAAGGATATCAATATTGGCCTCAAGCTTTAAAGCAATTGATGGGCGATCAAGGAACCCCACCTAGAAATCTACTAACTCAGCAAGCCTTAAATCAAAATATAAAACATTTAAATATAGGTCAAGTAAATTCAAATATGTGGGGCACAAGCCAAAAAGAGATTGACGACTTTTTAAGAGATCCAGTTGTAAAAGAAGATCCCAAAGGCTTCTTAGATCAAGGGATTTCTTCTGGTGCAATATTTGGAACTGCCGCTGGGCAACCCCAAGCGCTAAGAAATCAATACGGTCAAGTGTCAACACAATTAAACGTCGGAGCATTTAAACCTATCATAGCTACAATTGGAGATAATGATGGAGTGATAGGAACTTCCAATGACGTAGGTCATTATATAACTGGATGGAATCAATATATAGCTCACCAACAGCAAATGGAGCAAGATGAACCTGAAAGATTCATATCAGGAGAAAAACCGGCTATTCTAGTAATACCTAAAGGGTCAAGAGATACTTTTAAAATTGGAAATACTTTAACTGTTAATACTGGGGTATTCGTAACCGAAAACCCCGACTCCTTTCTTGCTCAAATGACTTCGGATATTGGAACAATAAGTACTGAGATTGATCCTAAATGCGAAAAACAAACATACTGTGAGAGATCTTTAGTTCAACAAGCTTGTGATTGCGTAGGCTTTGCGCCGATTTTTGATCAAGACGGCACGACCTTTGGTTTAAGTAGTCAGTCTAATAGCGCATCTTTTGCTAATTACGCCACAACTAAGTTGGCTATTATTTACAAGCCTTGGTATGCAAATACTAATCCAGCTTACATTAAAAGTATGTCTATAGTTTTCCCTTGTATGGGGATGATGACGGGTCATATAGCTAAAAAGGTTTCATTAACTGAAACGCATAATTCTATAACTCAAATATATGGAGAGTTTCCCGGATTTTACAATGGACAAGGTAGGCCTAACGATAAAATAATGAAAACTGATTTGCAATACGCTGATGCAGCAGGCGAATTAGATCCAATTATTGATCCAGATAATCCGGGGATTATCAATACTATAAATTTTGGCACTAAACAAGGAAACAATCCATCGATAACATTATCTGATTTACATACGCTTAATCGATCTCATGTTCATAATCAAAGTCAGGTTTACCCTAAAATGACCATGTCTTTTGATATAAATGGCACAGCTTACGGACCGTTAACTGGCCAAGGATACCTTAGTCCAGCGTCGGGGTTAACCAGTTGGAGTGTAACATACGGCTCTAATGGAGTTAAGAATTCATTTTCATTCTCTACTAGGCCAGCTATGCTACCCAAAAAAGAAGATGTAATATCTAAAATAGAAACAAGGTTTAGACCATTATGATAGTTAGCGGAAACAATTTTCATTCTTTGGCGGAGCAAAGAGAGCTATCTTTTATTCTCCGTGGTTCCGTTGACGAAATAACCGGTGAGGCCACCTTTGGTTTTAGTGGAGAAAATAAATCTTTAAGTTTTGATTTCTTTAGTGGAAAAATTTATGACCCAGAGGGTCGTTATTTTGATAGTTATAACGACGATAACGCTACTCAGTATTCTATAAAACAAGACGGTTCTATTTTTATATCCGGCAACATATCTAAAAATTCATATGACTATTATAATAAATATGGAAACATATCCTGTTCGGTTGGCACGAAAGAAGACTTTAAAATAAATAGATTTTTTATAAATACTACTGGGTGTAAATTCGACACAGAGATACAAGTATACGGTAAAGAAATAGAGTATGATGTAACTTCAGATTCAAATTTTGTAGCTAACGGAAATTGGATAGCAAAGATAAAGAACAAAGATAATGATAGAAGTTTTAAGATTTTTGATCTTAGCGGTGCATCTTCTAGGGGCTCATTTGAAAAAGTGGGTAGCTACTCTGGAGTTGAAGTTATTAATGAGAGCAGTATAACATTGAAGCATAGTGGATCTTCGTTAGGTGAACAAGATATTGTTTTAACTATAGATACAGATATGGGGCAAATACAAGAAACTTTTTCACCATTAGCTACAAATGAATTTTCAGTTTTCGATTATACAATAGATAAAAATCATTTAGATACAGCATATTCTGGAAAAAATATAGGCGCAACTGGTAAAGAAGGATTGTTTACGTACAATTCCTCGCTGATGCAAGCTAGTGGAGCAAATTCTGTAACCGCACAAGAAAGAGATATAGGTATATGGTTATTACATAGCGGCGGAGCAACTGGGGCTTCTGGAGACTTCTTTAGAGTCAATGGGGCAGAAATTACAAACAGTGGAGTAGATTATCATTTGAATCCATCTATAATAGTTTCTGGTGGTGACCCAGTTACAGGTATAGACGGAAAAGTTTTAGCGGCAGAAGTTAGCGGATATGTTTCTAATGGATATATAACGGGTCTTACCGTTGCAAAATCTGGCATATATAATACAGCAGGTGGATTACCCAGTTTGATCGTAAGTGGCGGTGGAGATTTGGTTAGCGTCACAGGATCAGGAGTGGCAACCAGTGGAGTTCATTTAAAAGATTTCACTGGCTATTGGAATGCTTATTACTCTACTGGAGATAACAAATTCGAAGACTTTAGATCCAATGGTTATTATCAATCTTCCATAGGCGGTTATTATAGGTCATTTACAATAGATAAAGATATAAATTCAGTTTATATAAAAATTTCATATGATAATGCAGATGAAGATAAAATGGTTTCAAAGTTGAGGGTGGATGGATATAATAGTAATCAAGATGTCTTCCTTATGACGGGGGCAATATCGGGCAGCGATACTTATTTAACATAAAATGCCAATAGTTACAGACATACTTTCAGATAAGCTTCAACGTGTTTTACAAGTTAGAGTGGTAGACAATTTTGGAGACCCGGGTATTGATTCAGAAGTCGGTCAAGCGCAAGATAAAAGCAAATATATTATTTGTGAGCACATGGAGAGAACAATTTCTGTTGGAAATGAAACTCCAGATGTAGTCAGATATTGTTTGGTGGAAAGACCTCAAGAATTATGGGTCTATGTTAATGATGGTGTGCGCACAGATTTTTTTGGTAATACCGATCAAAATATAGGTAGAATAACCCCGGCATATTCAAAAGGAGATGTACTCTCTGTTTCTGCTACAACCGCAGGAAAAATGCTTAGTGCCCTTGATATTAGTTCAGATGTAACTTATGTAACTCCCAAAGGCAATACAGTAACTTTTGATAGGTTAAATTTAACCGACATGAATACAGCGGCTAGAAGCCGTGGGGGAACATGTATACCCGCCGTTGCCGTTTCTCCTAATGCATTTCCTTCTGCTGTAGCAAAACAATATACTTATGCACCTTTCATGAAGGGTGGAACTGGACCTACCGGAGATACAGGGTATACTGGTCCAACTGGTGAAGCTACCGCTACTGGCGCTACAGGCGACACTGGGCCAAGAGGACATACGGGTTGGACGGGGTATACTGGAGACACAGGTTATACTGGTGATACGGGGCCTACGGGCTATAGTGGATACACGGGGTACACTGGCTACACTGGTAAAACTGGTGATACTGGCGATCAGGGTGATAAAGGTGATACCGGCGATGCGGGAGCCGCAGGAGCAAAAGGTGATCAAGGTGATGCTGGTAATATGGGTCCAGCAGGAGATACTGGTGATGTAGGACCTCAAGGCTCTAAAGGCGACACTGGCGATACAGGGCCCGTGGGGCCAACTGGAAGCACAGTAACAACCACTCCGGGGGCGAGCCTAATTCCATCGGCAGGAGATGTAAATCTAGGAAGCGTGACGCAGCCTTTTCAAAGTGTATTTGTTGGGCCAAGTAGTTTACATGTAGGAAGCGGAGTGTTTTCAGCTATTAGCGCTGGAGATTGGGGTGGTAGCGATCACAGTGGTGTTTCAGGATTTTTACAATTGACAGGTGATGCTGTTTCGGGATTAGCGTTAGACCATATAGTTCCTCATACTTCAGGTTATTCTACCACCAATACTTCTCTTGGATTAAGTGACCAAAAGTGGAAAAAATCTTTTATAGAAACGGGGTACTTTAATAGCGGTAGTGGTGTTCAATTAGGGGAGCATGGACTTTCTGTTTCTGGTCAAACGGCTGATATAACACATTTAATGTTTGGCGATAAATGGGTTCAATTACATTCCTCAGGTTCTTATGTGGGTGAAGGGGGACATAAGATTCAAGAGGAAGGCGCTGATATAACCCAAAGAAACATTTTAAATTTTGTGGGTAGCAAAGTCACTGTAACTGATGATCCTACAAGCCAAAAGACTCTTGTAACTATATCTGACTTGGGGGATACTGGTCCCGAAGGTCCAAAGGGTGATACGGGAGACGCTGGTTCTGCCACAGCTACTGGTGCCACAGGATATACTGGTCTTACGGGTTATACTGGTCCCACAGGCTACACAGGATACACGGGTAAAACAGGCTATACAGGGCCCGCTGGATTACCCGGTAGTGCAGCCAGCACTGGAGCAACGGGCTATACTGGTCCCACAGGTTATACTGGACCGATTAATAAAGCAGAAGTGTATTTTCACCCGGATAATACAAGCTCAAACACTATCAATATAAATTTTGATAATCAACCGCTTCAAGTATTAAATTCGACTGATGATGTAACTTTTGATGTAACTAATTTTGATACTGGTAAAGCTGCCAACTTAAGAATCTATTCGAGCGGAAGTCCCTTTAATATGACCTTCGACTCCAGTATTATATTTGTTGGTGAAAAACCAACATTTATTGCAGCAGACAAATACGCTTTACTCTCTCTAACTTGTTATGGAGCGACAAAGGATACTATTATAGCATCTTATGCTCCTCAGGATTAATACTATATATGTTTGGCAAAGGATATTTTAATACTGCCCGAGTTAAGTATGGCGGAGAAATAAGGGATAGACAAGATTCTGACCCCGTAAATTCTTCTGATATAATAGGTTTCTATAGCGCTGATGCATCAGAAGATATAGGTAGTATTGAGTATGATCAACTAGAAAATATATTAGGTTATGGATACGACTTATTTCCAAATATAGATTATGAAGGGTATCTTTATGGGACAGATAATACGTGGAATTCTCCACCCGAAGCAAATTACATTCAGTTCTATAACGCTTTTTTAGGGCCTTACGATGGAGTGTATGATGCAACAACTGTAGATTTATCTAGCGACTTCACAATTTCAATTTGGGTATATATGAGTATAGATTCGTCTGATCCCACATCAGTTCCGGGCAGTACTTTATTTGGCGTGGGCAAAAGGTCTGAAGGTGGTATGATATTTAACTTAGATTCGGGTAATAAAATGGAATTACTTGTGCAGAATTCCTTCTCTACTTACTTATCTGAAAGCTCTGTACCGAATTTAAAATGGATATACCTAACTATAAGTAAAAATTCTCAGCAGATTAACTTTTATTTAAATGGCAGCAACATGGGGGTTACTAATGCTGCTGGAGCCGTGGCGTCATTGACGGATACTGAGGCGGCTTTACAGGTGGCAAGAGGCTCGTATACTTCAAGTAGTCACGTATATGCTTCTTCAAATATGTATTTTCACTCCATAGAACTATATCAAAGAATCTTACCTAATTCAGAAATAAGAAAAAATTTTTTATTAAGAAATGCTTGGCTTCAGGGAGAATCGTATGATCAAGCTTTTTGGGTATAATTATAATTATTTTTTAATATATCTGTATTCAAATAGATCTTTACCCCATGCTATTTTCTTCATGCTAGCATTTCTTTTTATTTTTGATTGATGTTTCAGCAGTAAGCCTAAATGATTATCAACTATTCTTTGATAAGTCTCAGTTTTTTCTTTGCTTGGGACTTCTCTTGGCCATTCTGGTCCCTTTTTGTGATATGCAGAAACAATGGCTTTACTTATAGATTTAGCTTCTGGGGAATTAACTTTAGAATATGCATTATGTAATCTAGCAAGCGTCTTATTCTCAAAGTGCATAAAGCTAATTCTAGTTGGCACACAATTAGGAACTCCATAAGGATTTTTTGCGGCATATCCTACTGGGGGAGCATACGTACCATGAGAAGGATAATGATGTAGGTATATTCTGTCGTCTTGCGTTAGAATAGTTATACCATCTTTGTTTGGTTGGTGAAGTGTATCGGCATATACCGATCCGTAAACAACCGTGCCATCTTTAAGCTCGAATTTCTCAGCTAACAAGCTGTGAGCTAAAATTATAAGTAATGCAATTACAATTTTGTATCTCATTTATTTACCTTTTTTAAACGCTCAATAAGTTCAAATATTTTACTCTTAGGAATGTCGTCAACAGAATTTAAAGTAGCTGCAGCTTCATAACCCTCTGCAGTTAATTTCTTTTTGATAATCTCAAAGCTGACCCCTTTTTCTTTCATAACATTTTTCAACAAACTCTTGGGGTCACTGGCGTTCTCTACAGGCGCAGGACCAGCAGACTTTGCGTCACCCAACTCTTCCTGAGCTACGATATTAATCTTTAAAAAATTTCTTACGCATCGAACAAATGCTCTATTTTCTGCAATTGGCCCAAGGAAGTTTCTGGCGAAACTATTAGTATTATGAGGTGAAGCATCTCCAATAGCTGAAAAAACTACAGGGTCTCCCTCTGTCTCATAATTAGGCTTCCAACTTATTTTGCAGGTTGCCACAACGTAATCTGAGCTTGGTGATACTAGATCGTATGTTACATCTGTATACCCTCGAATTTGAGCAAGCTCTTTAATGCCTCCAAGAAGAATAATTAATTGATTATCTTTGAGTTTCGTGACATCCGTTTCACTGGTTCGTTCTTTATTTGGGACAAGATATTCGGTTTTGACCATTTTACGCCAATCCACCATACCGTCATCTGTGAAGATGTAATCAACGTCTTTTAAAAGACCTGTCTTGGCGTCTCTTTTGACCTCTTTTAATTTATCCATAGAACGATTATGCTCTATAGTTGGAACCTAGTCAACCTTTTTCGAGACATTATATGCGTCTAAGTCGTAAGATATATCTTCTATATTATCGCATAAAGTGGGCTCTAATCTATGTTTAATAGACCTGCCATTTATCCAAGCGTTTTCTGAAGCAAAGATTTTTCCATTACTCAATAATCCCCTCGTAGATTTATAGTAAACCTCTTCCTTGTTATACTTATTAATAAAATCTTGGTCTTTGGAAAAAACTTTAATTAAACCGACATCTATATAATCTAACTTTTTAGAATTTATTTCTTCTTCTGTAAGCTTTGTGATTAAAGCTACTTTTATACCCATAGCCGTAACTTCTTCAACGAACGATGGGTCATCATCCTTTTCTATTTTATAAATTAAATATGGTATGTTTTCTTTAAATGTGGCTAATAAATCCATGTTTATCCTCTTGTTGGTCATGGGTACGCATTTTCCCACGCTCAATTGTCTTGCTAAGTTTTCTTCATTAAATAGCAAATCCATTCTGTAAATTAATCCTTCTGGATTATTTTCCGGAGGTTGGACAACTTGATCTGGCACACATTCTACACCGCCACTTTTGTTTTTATAATTCCTTCCAATGTTAATCGTCTGATAGCTGTGAATAAAATCTATATTTAAAAGTTCGCATGCAGCTTTTGCAACGTTTTCTGGATGAATGCAATCAATTCTTTTACTTTCTGATTCTTCAACTGCATCAAAGAAGGGCTTTAGCTCGGTATTAGGTTCTAGATTTATTTGATTTGATTCGTCACCAAAAAAAGCTTTACCGTTTTGAGCATACCGAGAACCGAATAAGGCTACAATTTTTTTATTTAAGTTGCCCGATATTTGCAAAGAAAGATTATCATTGGTAATAACCAGTAAAGAATTTTTTGCCATATAATTTAATTGTCTGCCAGATAAGCTAAAAGAAATTTCAGAATTTTTGACTTCTTCTTCTGGCGACCCATAATTATTTAGGATTTTTATGTCTGCACCCTTTAGACATTTTCTCAATATATAAACCACTTCTTCGTAATGAGAATAGATATCATTACTATTTTCAGAAGATGAGTCAATGAGTATATATTTATCAAATACATTTGGCGTGTATTCATCTACTATTTCTGGGGCATTAATTTTAAGGCCGCAATTTAAGGCGAATTTTTCTAAAGAGTTCATGCTTTTAATTGTTCTCCGTATGCAATAATATCTTTACCGTTATGAGCATAATTTTTTTCTAATGTAGGCACAAACGATAATTCAAATAAACCTTTTTTCTCACCCGATCCTTCACCCCATAATGGACTTGCCATCTCCGGTATGAAAGGTAAAACTTTGTGAATATATTGGTTGGCATCTAAAACTTCCGCAATTTCTAATCTTGTAGCGAAGTAAATATTGTAATCAGGATACATCTCCTTCATAGATTTTAATAGAGAGCAAGCTAAAAATACATCTCTTTTTGAGTCTGGTACAGCCAGCAAAATTCTCCTACCTTCATCGTCCTTATCTAGAAGTTTAATTAATTTATCTTCGTCAATAGATGAGGAATCTTTAAGTGCAACTTCTCTAAAATATTTTTCTACTGAATTTCTATCTACCCCCTTTTCTAATTCTTTCATCCAATATTGATGCCCTTCATCTCTGTCATCCAGTTCTGTCTTTAGAATTTCTTTATACATGTGGATTAACCACTGAGAGTTATCAGGAATATTTTCTATTACTGCGTTAGGATTCTTTTCCTCCTCCTCTATGTTGAAGTCATACTCTGTGAATGGGAATGAATCTATCACGCTCTCTAAAACTGGACCCATTTTTTCTATGGAATAATTTTCAATAGCCCATTGTCTAGCTTGTTTGCCAAACTCTACCCTTACATTAGGTGGCATTTTATATACCTCTTCGATTCTATCTGCTATAGATTGCGGTAATGTTGAAGCCTTTCTAAATTCAGTATCATGCTCTCTATACTCCGACCAATCTAACGGTAAAGAGCCTGCGCCTTCAACGCACATATCTTCTCCGCAACTGTAATTTGTAACAAGGGTCATTAACTCAGCGAATTTAGCTTCTTGAATAGGAATCTCTTGCCCTCCAGAAGTAAATGGGTGACAATAAACGTCCATTAAATTATATACAAAATTAAGTTGATCCTCAGTTACCCCTAATGCTGTGTTAGCTGTTACTAAAGATTTTTCATCTCCACAAGCCTTACATCCTATTCCTTGACCTGCAAAATTTTTAACTTCATAAGAGTTACATTTTTGACATACATAAGTACAATATATTTCTTCTGGATTTATATTATATTCTTTTGCTAGTCGCATTATATTCCAACCCTCGCCAAAGTGAGTGTGGAGTAGTAGCCCAGCTTTTTTGCAATCGCTTTTATTTCTCCATATTTTATATCCCTCTAAAAGATTAGGGACGGATTTTCTTAATTGATTTCTGAATACGTACCCGATTAAAAAGGTGTCTTCGGGTATATTAAACATTCGCCTTAGTTCTGGTTTTTTATCTGACGGCAACTTGAAAAATTTAGAATGATCTATTGGCCCATGCATTGTTTTTACATGATCGTACCCCATTGATTTTAATTCTTTTGTAGCGAAACTGGACCATATCCAATAGTTATCCACTTTAGGCGCAGCAGAAACTGCGGTTGGTAAAATCGGCAAAGAATCTAAGGTCGTCCAAATTACAGAGGAAATTTTATTAAACCACTTTTTATTGATGGCAAAATCTACGCCCCATATATCTTGACTAGCTATGTAAACGTCAGGCTTTTCTTCTTTTATGACTTCGTCTAAATAATAAGACCCGTAACCGGTCATTCTCATTTCTCTCGGATCTCTATTTAGCTTCTCTAGGACTTTCGGATCATTTGGAATAGCAGCTATAGACTTCCAAGGGGTCTGCTCTAATTGTGGTGCGCCTCTTTGAATTCCAGCACAGTAATGAACTAGATCATATTTGCCCGTCTTATATAAATAAGTTAAAATGGTTTTAGCGAATCTGCCAAAACCTGTTTTTGCTAAACTAAAATCAGTTTGAAGAAGTACTTTTTTCTTTTTCATTTTAACTAAAAGTCGAAATCATCCGAGTCGTCCAAGTCATTAGTTAGGTCATGCGTTTTGATGCCTACCTCTTGATTAGACTGTTCATTATTTGTATTTTGTTTTCGCTCATACTCTTGAGCATTTTTCTGCCAAGAATCATGTAACATAAACTTCAGATGTTCTTTTAGTAAAGCTCCCTCTGCAAAGGAGAAACCTATGATAAAGCTTATTTTATTGACTGCATCGTCGGTTGCCTCCTTATTCGCCCCCCAAGAGAAGCCCACTCTCTCTCCATTTCTGGTATATTTCTTAAAATTAAATCTAACAACCTGCTTTGCGCTTTGGTGATATCCCGTAGTTTCCGCATCTCTCTCAACGCAATCAATCAGCCCCGCTATTTCGGCGGCACTAAATTTAATTATTACTTCTTTTTGTGGATTACCTTTGTTTTTATTAAATGTGCCGGTTCTGGTTTTGACATTCCAAGAATCTTGCTTAATAAAAGACCCAAAAAATGCACCCTCTTTAGCGTTATGCCAAAAAGAGCACGCTGTACCCGTATTCTTGGGATTTGGCTTATAGAAATGTATCATAATGCATATAATAATAGTGTAAAATTAGTAGGAAGTCAACATTAAAGGGGGCTTTTTTTACGGTTTATGGCTGGAAGGTTTACTCAGGATAAAAGGGGACAATGCGTCTGGGAAGAAAATCTCTGCTGCGGCAAGCAGGGGGATTTTTCTGGACGTTATAATTGGTATGTGGCCCCTCATCATTATGGTTTTTTATCTATTTCAGGCATACACCCCCCTATGGTTGGGGCATTCGATTTAGGGTTCGAGGGGTGCTACAACGTTGGCAACCCAATGAGAAATGAGAGTACGCCCACTTATGGGTACTTAGGTCCGAGTTTAAATAGAGAACCCGGACAAGATGTATATTTTCAAAAGTATCCTAGATATGGCCCCGTAAGAGCTAGAGCTAGTTATAACCCTTATTGTGGCACAAAAATGAAGTGTGATTTTTGTAAGCCAGATCCGGGCGTCAACAGAATTCATGAAGGATATTGGAGCTTTGTTCAAGAAGGTAAGTGGTATAACACTGAGGTACCTGATGAGAACATAATATGGTCTCAAGATTCAAGAGACGGGGCCGGTAGTCAAGAGGATGGTTATGGCGTCAGAAACATATATCACGGTTTAGATCCTAGCGATGAATTTCCCGGAGTAGGCTTTTGGGGCGGAGACCATTATTGTGGAAATGCAATTCCGACAGTTCTAGATGATGTAATTTTTAAACAAGATGCGCCGCAGTGCGAGTATAGAAGAGGCACACCTCATATAGTTCTTTGGGATCCGAATCCAACTATAACTAACTTAGCGAATGCTGGGGTAAGTCTCGCTTGTGGTGGCGACAACTTTATGTGGAGGCGAGGCAGATATATGCCAACCGTAACGAAGGGCAATGGGGCTAGAATAGATGGCTGGACTGCTGACAGATTTATTTTTAGCGGACAAATAGATGCCTTCTTTATGGATGTTGGGCAACACTTTTGGAACCATAAAAATTGCCCCATGTTAATTCATAGGCAGATGCACTCCTCTGGTGGAACAATTCATGCTTGTCCTCAAGACCATTTAGTCATCCCATATTACGCTGCAATGGGATTGTATAGTTATTTCGGAACTAGATATTATACCCCCGATATACCCGTACTTAATCATGATAATCCAACTGGTCATGGAGAAGGTATTAATGAATCTAAAACAAAAAATAATAGAGCTTGTAGTTTCGCTTGTCCTCCCTTTATAGGGTGTTACCATGGACTGAAGCAAGATCAAGAGAATATAACTTCCTTAAGTGATAAAAATTTCAAGCCAAGGCCTTACGATGAACATGATGATGATTTTACTAAAGAGCAAAGTTATGGAGTTTTAGATTTGGGTAGTGTTCATGATTATTTCTACATGGGTATGACTTTTGCTTTTGATGAAACTAGCGCATACACAAGCACTGGCAAACAAAGTATTCCTCGTGATAAGGGTAGTCAAGTTAATGTATTGGGCGGCGACAAAAATAATAACCTTAGATATTTCAATGTAAATTATAGTGGTGATGATTCAATGTTTAAGTGTTTCTTATCTGGCCCCAAAGATAAAAACGAAACAGATATGTCATCAGAAAAGCATGTCGATGAATGGGACGCACGCCCGGGATACAGGATAAGTGGGGTCCATATGTGTCATGGTTCTCCACATTCATTAAACGGTGCAGCTGTATGTGGAGGTCTTCATCTTGAGGGACCATGGGACCCACCGAAAATAAAAATTTCTGGTGATGGTGCAACATCAGAAAATATGATGAAAGAACCAGAGCTTAAACCTGTTGTCGGTTACCCTCCACTTCGACACCCTAGCACCAACGTTATAACTGGATACGTTAAACAATTTGGCTGGCAATTACTAGATGTTGAAGTGGTCGACGGGGGTTGGTTTAAAAAATCTTTACCTTTAACTGTTTACCCTGAGGGAGGACTAACATCTAGTGGGCATCACCATGGAGTGGTGACTGATAGTCAGGGCGCTATAACTCAAGTTATTGATCAAATGACACCTACGGTAGTGATGGGTAAAGCGCAAGCTATGCCCAGAAAATATTTCTTTGAAGATTGTAAATATTTAGCTAGTGGTGTAGCGAGAGAATGCGGCGCACAAGAAATTTCAAAATATGCAAGATATAATTCTCACTATTTAGATAATCCAAAGTCTACCAGAATAGCCTCCATAGAAGAATGCGAAAATTTTGCCGGAAAAGCTTGGAGGCAAATTAGCGATAAAATTCCCAACCTTGTTAGTAGAACACAATTTGTTACAATATATTATAGCTTTGTTCCGGGTGGGGCAGCAATTACAGGTTATTATAATCCGACAGGTTCAGATGGTAATAAGGTAGTTAGTTATACTAAAAATTGGGAAAAATTTGATCATAGATATACTCACCCCAGCGATCAAAAAACTTTCGACGCTTGGTCTAGCGCTTCACAGGGGGAATTTATATCTGATGTAGAGGCCGCTTTTGAAGATTGGGAAAAATTAATAAATGATACTTATAGTTTGGAGTATGGTAATCCAAATGATTTAAAAATTCAATTCGTAAATTTAGGAATAGAATCTTCCGAGGTGGGTGTCGGCACAGGTAATGCGGTGGATGATGTAACTTGGAATAAAGAAGCTGGTTACGAATCTAATATGGGCGATATTAGAATAGCTTTAGTCCCTTGGTCTCCATCTTCTCAATCTAGTCATTCTCAAGATAATTATGCGGGTTGTATTCCCATACCAGACGAAAACCACCAAAGTATAAAGTTAAAATCTGGGCATAATGTAGGTAATATCTTTTTTCATATGGGTTCCGGGATGATGGGTTGGGAAAGCAATCAGACTAATCCTTGGTTATCTAATACAGGTATGAATACTCCTGCCTACAAAGGCGCACTTAGAGGTGGTAAAATAGTTAGAAGTTGGGGATTTGGAGTAGAACCTAAAACAGGTATAAACATTAAAAAGGTTGCATCAAAAATGATAGGTAATGTACTTGGGTTAGGAACGGGTACAGCTACCGGAGAATATGATATAATGGCGCAAAGCCCAATGGTAACCGGGCAATTTTTCAGAACAGCAATATCGGTTGACTCTTCTCTTTGTGGAGGAGAAAGTCAGGGCTGGCCACAATGTCCAGTTCTACATTGGAATAAAGTAGGAAAAGATAACCCCGGGGGAGACCCAGAAGGAGATGATAGAGTTGAGCCTCATCAAGTTTTCATCCAGAAAACACCTGATGATACTAAATCACCAAGTGATAGCTGGCGACTTGGAAAATCTCAATACAAACTAAATGACTTTTTGAAAGAGTCAACCCCTTATGGACATAGAATAAAAACTAACCCGAAAGCCTTATGCACTGGTATATACAATTTAGATTTAGGCCCGTACATTGATGGAGGTAATGAGCAGTGTAGCAATTATGAGGCGCATGATGCAGTTTATGATCAATCTGGATTATATGAATTTTCAAGGCCAAATGGTTTATTAGATGATGTCGAAGGAATTTGTTTAAAGTTCTTATATTTAACTCCACCTGAAATTAATTTAGAGTATTTAAAAGATCCTAATTTTACATGTGGTGACCCTTTAATTATACAGCAACCCATGACACGAAGGGCTAAAATGGGCTCTAAACCAAAATTAAGAATAGAAGCTCTAGAATATCACGCTATTCCTCAATCTAAATTTCATAAATGGTCCGGTTGGCAAGAAGGCTATTATGATATACAGGAAAACGCTAGAGAGGGTAGCGAAGACTATTATCCTGAAATTGAGTATTGGAGAAGAAGATTGTCTTTACATCCTTCGGGCTTAAAGTACAGATGGTATAGAATACCCAACACTGAAGATTGTATTAACAGAGAACAATCTACAACAACTCGACAACTCGAAGCTTTCTCTTTCGCTAGCGCTTTAAGTCAGGGAGATCCCGGTGCCGTAGAGGGAGAGCCCGTACCTTTAATTCAAGTTAATGGAATTAAAAACGGTGCAGATACTCAGGAACTAACCCTCATGGATACTAATGTTGACATGAGTATAGGTCAAGCTGTAATGCCTGACATAAAAAATAAAGGCAGAGGCTATTTACCTCAAAAGAAAAATACCCCTCCCGAACAAAGAGCGTATCTATTCTTCGAGCCCGAAGTTGGTTGCCTTGGTGCTGGGGCTAGTGGATTCGCTTACTCTCAAGTCGAGCCAGATATGAATGGTCAGTCTGGATATTTGACTTATTTTGAATTCATAGATTCTGGTAATAATAAATATAGTTGCGCTGTAAGACCTTGGGTTTCTGGTGGATTAGATTCGCCAATTCAACAAATACAAATTTTAAAAACGGGCCACGAATTTGAATCTAAACCAAATGTAACAGTTACTCCTGCCGGACCAATTTACGATGGGTATGGAGCAAAAATAGAACCACTTTTAGACGGGGGCAATACTGGCACTTTAACTGGTTTTAATATAATTGACAGCGGGCAATGTTACAGTTCAGAACCAATAATTTCTGTTGATGGAGGTAACCCGAAAAATTCTGGTGAATATCGAGCCGTAATAAGGGATGTAAACCACGCTCAACCTTTATACGAAATAGGGACGGGACATAATAAGGGTTACAGTCCAGCTAAAAATAATAAATATTTTACAAGGGGATGTAGAAAGGGGGTTTTCGACAATCATATTGGAGAAGATCAATACTCTTACTATTGTGTCGTGGAAGGTAGGTTTGGTTCCGTAAAAACTAATTGCGCTGGAGTTGTACTGGATGCATTTATTGAGTTCGATGTAAATATAGAAAATAGAATTAATTATGATTTAGAAAAAACAGAAATTCAATTTATCGGACCAAAAGATACATACACTTTTGAAAGAGATACTAAGATCGCTAGGTATCCTGCTTGGAATGAAAGTCAGGGTGGAGCTTGGACTTTAGATACGGGAATTCAATATAACGAATCTGATTACTGGAAAGAAGAGGTGTGGGAAGAGGGTCGATATATGGCAAACAATTGTTGGAGGGGTAAAACATTCACTAGAAGACCTGATGTCTCTTACCCATTCCATGGCGCATATGATCAAAGAAAACATAAAGCTCGTTGGACTGCGGGTCATACAGATTATGGAGTAATTTGGAATTTCAAACATGATAACATAACCCAAAAAGAAGCAGACTTCTTTTATGGAATGGATCCAACTCCTGATTGTGATGTAGACACAATGATGCAGGTGAATGAATGTAACGAATACGAAGAAATAACTCATGATCCAGAAACCGGAGAAGAATTAGAGTCTCCATATATTAAACATGTAGATTGTTCTAAACAAGAAGTAACTCTAGTGGATGGCACTACTTACACTCCAGAAGGCCATGGTGAAATGATAGCCATTCACCAAGGTATTATAGGTAAAACTTATCTTACGTATGAAGGTCTTTCAGATAGGATGGAGTATAAAAGCCTACACTGCGCTGGAAGTAGCATGTACGCCAACGACCCAAAATGGGAAGATGGTGGTTATAGGTGGCCAGCAGACGTTTATGGGTGGCCTCAATGGAGATTTGGTTGCGCTATAAACCACGGGTATGGAGACAAAAGAACTGCGGGCGTTTTCAGGTATGATAATTACAAACCAATGCCTGACGAATCAAGGGATTTATTCTTGTGGTCGTTTGTTGCTGGTGCAAATCCAGCTGGTAGTGGTTGTTTAGGTTATGGTGAAGAAGGCGGCGGCTTTTTATCTCGTCGTATGCTCCTCTGGTTTGAAGAACAAGAGCCTGAATGTTGGCCCAAAGGAAAAACTTGCCCCCCCAATATAAATTATCAAGGTGAACAAATAATGTTCCAAGAGAGCGATGTTCAATTTAGTTGGCTAAGAGCGCCTAATGACGTTGAGTTACAGTGGGAAGATTTACCCGGACCTTATGCGTTCCATTGGAAAGCTAATAAGCATAATAGAGATAGAAACGATAATGGCTATCCAGAATTTTTAACTTTAAGTATGAATAGAAATGACATGACTTGGATGCAAGATCAACTTTCTATCTATGGCGCTTACACCAATTCTGATTATCATCCGGAAATTCAAGACTACATATGCACAGGTATTGATCCTAATGATAGCACTAGATATATTCATGCCGCCAATTTAAATAGTAAATATTCATTAGGTTTAACTGGGCATTGTTGGTCTGGTGCTACCACTTATTCTAGAGGTGTGCCAAGTAGAGAATTCGGAGGAATAAATGCTTGTACCACGTGTATGGATGTGGGTAATAATGGCCCGGGGGTAAAAGATGTTAATAGTTACTTTACTCCTCTTATAAATGTGAATCCCGGACCGTATTCGTCAATGGCTTACGTTAAGCTTACTGTGCAGTACCCCTTAGTGTTTAATCATCCCGTCACAAGCAAGGACGGTGGATGTTTTGATGTTGAGGGTCCGGGTTACTTGAGTTATCAAATGTGGAAGTGGGGCGGAGGCAAAGAAATAATTAACTGTGGTAATAGGTGCGGTCCGGAGTATGAGAAAAACAATCAAGATAGTTGCACTGGTCCAATGTATATTCAAACCTGCGAAGATTTGGATGATATGCAATGCTTTAATCCGCAAGACGTTCACCACTTAATATATCATACGCCCGGGGGTGGAACGAGGTGTGCGGGAGGAGCAGGAGTGGGACATCTATTAACTACCAATCCCGGTTGGCCGACTTTTGATTTTTGGGATTTTGTAGATGCAGACGCCAACTATTGTAAAAGTGATACGTCATCTTATCCGGACGCCCCGAATAATGCTTGCAATCCGGGAGATTGGGCGTGTGATTATACTGAATCAACGGCGTACGATTATAGACATTCAAATCATGTCGGAACATCGCATCCCTGTTCGCCGTCGCATAACGGCGGAGGTTTTGGGTTTGACGGAATGTTCGCTTTAACTAATGTAAAGGGTCCGTTCCCAAGAAGTAGTCCAAAGCCCGGGGGTGGTCCAGATGACATTAAGATTGGATATGGAAATGATATGTGCGATGAAACTGAGGGCATCAGGTGGCTACCTCATTTGCCTTGCGGAAATCCATCTATGGTTGATCAGTGGGGTGAGGTAATTGGTGGTTGCGATTATCTTCCTGCATTTGGTTACGATTTTGCAGTTTTATCTGGTAAGAAAAACAGAGATGAATGTTTATGCTTTAATGGCTCTGGGGGTGGATTTATTGACACCTCAATCGGCAAGGACTACTTCTTAGCTTTAGGTGGGGAACATACGTGTTGTCCGCAAACAAGCATGGGCTACAATATTAATAATTTTTCTGCTAATTATTTAGCAGATTTTCCGGGACCTAATGGAGGTTGGCATTCAACCGGAGGATTTAATGACTATTGGGGGACATGGATATCGGACAGTGATAAAGTTCCAGCAATAAGAATGTCTGGGGATTATCCAAATGCTTTATCGGGTGATCCTGATTATATTTTTGCTGGTGACTGTGAAAATAAATGGGGTTGCCCATGTCCTCCCGATTCGATACATGTAGATTACGCAAATGTTAACCCTTGTAATATTCGCATTACCAATTTTCAAGGACAGCACGGAACCACTAAAAATATGTTTCCGGCTTATGAGGGGGATGATGCACATGGTGTTGGTTGCTTCCATTTTGATGCTGGTGGCGTAAGCGATGGAGAAACTTATCCAGATCCAGATTTCATGTACAACGGCCTAGGTTGTGTTGAAGACGGAGGATGTGATTTTCAATTTATGGGATTTAGTCAAGCGGGGGATTTATATAACCCTTCGTTGGGCTCGCCTAATGAACTTCCGAAAAAACAGCATATTTGTTCAGCTATCGGACAAATACAAAATAACGACGATAAATCCTGCGCTATATATGGAGACATAGGTATGCAACAATTTCTCTGGAAATGGAGAATTAGACAGGGTGTGGGTTCATGGGTCCAACACTGCAACGAAGAAGGAGAATGTTATGACACGGGTGAATTCGAATGTTGTTGGGGTGAAGGGTGTGGGATAGTGGGTGACGAATGGCATGTGCAAGCATTAGCTGGGTCTCCTTATAATTACGTAGCAATGTGTTGTGAGTTTCCTAATGGTTCTGACGATGTCTATCCTAAAGATCCATATCGTTGGGGTGGCTGCGGTGAAGAATTAAGACAGTTTCCTTGGAGCTTTGAAGAGCCAGAAATGCACATATATCATAGCTTGGGGCATTCTTCTGACGCTGGCTTCGTAAATCACTACAATAACTACGATTATCACGCTACTTGGACTGATACTAATACAACGTCTGTTTCAGCGAGTTATGAAGGTCAAGAAGAAACACTTTGTGATGATTATCATAACGGATTTAACATGTCGGAGGCCAACAGCAGTCCATTTAGTTACCCTCATAACTTGACGGAAGGGTTCATGGATATAGATAATTCTATCGCAACCTTTACTTGGGGGGGGAAATTAGAATATAGCAGACCGGGCGCTTGGAAGTACGAATATTCTGGCATGAGAACTGAGAGGGCTTGGAAAGATGCACCTTATTATATAGGCGGATTTTTAACTATTGAAGATATAACTGAAGATAAATATAATCACGTTGTCAATTCTCTCGGCGCAGACTTAATAGAAGAAATATCTGAAAATGATAGAGAAATTATTAGAGGTATCGGCAAAGAGTATAACTGGTCTGGATATATGATCAAATCAAAGGGCGAAAAACATGAAAAAGATGAGGATATCCCGGCCCCAGCAGGAATGCAAACTATCGATGTGGGAGGATTATTTGATGGAGGAATGCACGGACCGTCACCAACTGGTCCCTCATCTAGCGGACCCTCTATTAATAGTAGAGAGCAAGGAGATCCATTTAAAGTTGGAACTACGGAGGTCAAACAGCAGGGCGGAATAGCTTTTGCCGAGGGTCAAGGAATGGGTTGGAGTACCATGTATAAAGAGTGGTCTGACGATAATAGATTAACTGAACCCGGTTGGTATTCTGGACAAGCGAATTGGCCACCGCCTCACACATGTTTAACTAATCAATGTTGGATAGGTACTGATGCTCCAGAATGTTTCTTTAGAACTTATTCTGACTCTAAATATAAGGCTGTTACAGATAGTGAAGGACAGGAGATAAAAGATGCAAATGGTAATCCAATTCCCCATACATATTCTGGCGCTTACATTTATCCAGATAGACATGGTCAATTTGTAAATCCCATATTAAGAGAAATGGGATATTACTTCCCGATACAACTTAGAATGCACTCTTCACTTAATATAGGTCAGTATTGGCACGCTGATGGAACAGGATTTTTGAATGGCGCAGGAACCATGGACAGCCTAACGGAAACGCATAAATTAGTATCATCTTTAGATGCATTATACTTGCCGATCTTGAGTGAAATCGGTTATATGGCTCAATTTTCTTGGGATGAAAGGTGGGCAATTAGTAATGGGTGGGGACATCGTGTTGCAGAAGATGGCGCAGGATTTGGCTTCGGGGGAGGATTCAGACTTCATGGTATGCCAGCCCCGGGAGATTATTGGGGTAGGGCAGTTTACGGGTCAGCGGCATGGGAAAATCCCGGAAATAGATTTGTCACTGATGAAACTATTCACCCGATGGGCGTAGCAGCTGTAAGAGGTAGACACAACATGCAAGATCCCAGTATAGCATTTTGGTACCATGGAGTAGGCAACTCATACACCTACATGCATCTGCCAACCCTTTGGAGTGAAACTACTAGTTACGATTTATTTGGCCCAGAAGATTGGGGATATTTATATGAGGAAAACAGGATAAGTCCTATAGAAATGTTCTCAAGAGATGATGCGTGTCCCGCTCTTGGAGAAAATAGAGACTTTAGAGTTAGACAGTTCTTGTATTGGAAGAGCGATGCTGGGCAAGCGTGTATGTATGTCACTGGAAATTTCGCAGATAACGCATCCCTAGAGTTTCACGTGCCCAAAGACTCGTTAAAGAGATTTTACTGTGGTGATCCAGATAAGGCTAAATACACCTCAAATGCACCCGAGGGAATGATTGATCCAGACACGGATGAATATTATTTCCCAAATTGGGATAAGAATAGATGGCCTAAACCATCTGCCGAGCATGGAGAGTGTCAAGAGTTGTGGAATTTTGCCGATCCATATAGCGACGGCCATGTTTATATGGGTGACCCCGAGTTAGAAGAAAATTATAATAAGAAATTTACTCCAGACTATTTAGATAAAAATGTCGTGGCTGAAGGTATGGACTTTATAATAGGGAGCTCTACTACTGGCACTCATCATTAATATTATTTATTTTTTATATCTGACAGTTTAGTATATATCTTATTATTTTGAACAGCTATCAAGTCTGCAAAAATAGTTCCTTCATCCATTTTGGTGCCGTTAATAATTACAATATCTTTTTCCCTTGGAAAGTACTGGTTATCCCTTTTGCATTTATCCATCTTTTCGTTAAATATCATAATCTTAACTGAACCTGTTTCATCGCCAGCTTTAAACCTTAAGTATCTACTCTTTTTAGCTGTACGGGAAACACCTTGATAAGGTTTTTCTTCAACCCTACCTATTAACCACACCCTACTTTTACTAGATAACTCTTCTATTGCATTAATTTGTTGTAATTGTGGTTTTTTTGATATGAAAATATCTCTTAAAGATTTACCATAAGTATAACCTAATAGTTCATTCTCGTAATACCAATTAGCAAAGCTTTCTGAAACTTTGTTCATATTATAAATCTCTTTATAGGGCTGAGATTTTCTTTTTATTGTTTCCATTCTTGAATCTCTAATGATATTTTTACCCTTCTCATTTTTAAGAGATGCTACATCCTTTAAAATTTTAACTAAATCTTGATCGTGATTTTTATTTAAGTTTAGTACGATTTCTTTTTCTCTGTCTGTTAGTATATTCCAAAGCTGTGCCTCATACACAACTTTAGTTCTCGACTGCTTAAAGCCCTCGAAAGCTCCAGCTTGAATAAGTGCAGATAAAATTCCAATACCTAATTCAGATTCTTTTGCCGCTTGAAAAACTTCAAATTTACCAGAGTATTCATCCTTGAAGTCCGATAGTTTTTCTATAGATTTATCTGATATACCTTTAATAGACAACAATCCAAATCTAATATCTTCACCTTCAATTTTAAAATCCATCTCTGATTTTGTTAGGTGAGGTGGCAATAGTTCAATACCAAAGGAACTCATTTCTTTGCTAATTTTTGATATCTCTAGAATTGGATCAGATTCATGTCTAGTCATCTTCAACAAGCTCAAGAAAAATTCTTTGGGGTGCTTAAATTTAAGATAAATAGTGGTAGCAGCTAACGCTGCATAAGCAATAGAGTGAGATTTGTTAAATGAGTAGTTCGCACTATCTTCAAGAACGCTCCATAAAATATCACCAATCTCTGAATCTAATCCGCTTTTCGCAACCTTGTCTTTAATTTTCTTTTTCCACTTTCTAACTTCGGAAACTTTTTTCTTGCCAACGATACGCCTTAAAATTTCAGCTTCATCCAATGTGAAGCCAATTTTGTGAGCCATCTTCATCATTTGTTCTTGATATAATGCAACACCTCCTGTTGGTGATAAAATGTCATCAAAGAATGGATGGATAATATCCTTAACATCGTTATTGGTGTAGTTTGCATACTGATCAACAAAGGCTAACGCTCCCGGTCTAGCTAAGGCCAATACACCGGAAAGCTCTTCTAGACTCCTAGGTTTAACCTTCTGGCAAACCCTAAAGTTGGTATCTGCTTCAATTTGAAATAGTCCATGAGGCGTACGTAAATCTTGTAATTGCTGGTAAATGAAATTGTCATTCAAGTCAATGTCCTGCATTTTTATGCCTAGAGTTTTGCATGCATCATAAACAACAGATAAGCTTCTTAACCCTAGGATGTCTAATTTAACATTAAAAACGCTTACCCAATTCATATCAAAGGACGAGACGGAGCTTTTGTCGGAAGATAATTCGGTTGGACAAGACTCTTGCATTAGATCGTAAGAAATTGATACTGCAGAAGGGTGAACCCCTTTATTTTTTACAAGACCTTTCAACTTAGATGCAATCTGATACACCTCCTTATTGTCGTCACACCAATCCTTTAGCTCTTCTACTTCATTGTAAGATTCCTGAAGGTCTTTCACCTGACCAAAAACTTTTGGAATCATTGATGACACCTTATTCATTTCAGTCTCTGTTTTTTCAGAAACAATTTTGCCACATTCTTTTATAAGTAACTTAGTACTCAAACAGTTAAATGTTAAAACTTTACTAGTTCTACCTTTAAATTTCTCTTCTAAGTATTTAATTACTTCTTGTCTTCTATAGTAACAAATATCCAAGTCTACATCACACATTAGTGATCCATCTAGATACATTACATCATCAACAACCTTTTTCTTTGCTCTAACTTTAGATACAAATCTCTCAAAATAAAGATCATATTTTACAGGGTCGATTCCCGTTACGCCAATTAGGTATAAGACAATACTGCCTGCGGCACTGCCTCGGCCTAAACCCGAAGGGATATCATTTTGTTTGCAGAAATTGATTACATCCCAAACCATTAATACGTAATCAGTAAAGCCTAGCTCTTTAAGGGTTTTCAATTCATACTGAATCCTTTCGGTATATTGCTTATACTCATCGGTGCCCTTCTCTAGTTGAAGCTCTTTGAATCCGTGTTTGCAAAGCTCTCTTAGAAAATCATAATTGCTTATATCTTCACTTACTTTAATTTTTCTTTTTTCTTTGTTCTCGATTTCAAATCTTGGGAGTCTAACACCATGCAGATTTAAATCTAGCTCTTTAAAATTATCACAAAATAAACTACTCATCCGTCTCCTCCTCGTCCTCCTCTTCATCCTCTTCATCCTCGTTCGTTAAATAAGGGCTATCTTCATCTAAATCCGTTCCAAAAAGGCCTTCGATCTCTGCGTCTTCAGAAACTATTACTTCGGATGGCGGCTCACCACCTGAAGCCCACGCATCACACACTGTGTCCATACATTCACACATTATACTTCTAGAATCATCTTTAGACACATTGTAGAATGCATCAATAACAGATTTATCTTTACCCGTTTTGACTACCATTATAAGGTATTCCATTTTTTGCTCATCGAGCTTCTCCTT